>Ga0099825_1001764_pt1 | contig 28052 bp, 11 predicted proteins | sample SiratroredBW_FD_76838 | JGI IMG/M metagenome (GOLD analysis project Ga0099825, IMG submission 76838) | Root nodule microbial communities of legume samples collected from California, USA - Siratro red BW | ecosystem: Host-associated > Plants > Roots > Nodule | place: USA: California | collected...
TTCAGTTTTATAAGAAAGAAACATATCAAAAGCTTCATCTTTATGTTTTATTAAGTACACTTTTGTATATCTTGAATAATCATCTATGAAAGTTACAAAATAATTTTTACCACCTCTAGTCATAGTTTGTTTTAAATTAACAAGATCAGTATGAATTAATCCTAACAAATCAGTTTGACGTTCTACAGAATGACATACTTTCTTTGTAATTTTTGATTCTACACATACATCACCTTTCATACTTTATTTATCATGCATGTTAATTAATCCTAGTCGTTGCAATTTAATAACATACGAAGAATTTACATGTCTTAATCTAGCATGTCAAATATCATAAGAGTCAACAATATAAGCAGAAGACACAGATTCAGATTCATTAATAATTTCAGAAACATTCAGTACAAAGAGACCTTGATCACAATATCCCTTTCCCACAAACACATTATTTTTTATCATCACAATCTTATCATATTCAAATGACACTTTGACCCCTACCTTTCCCAATAATGCTACAGAGATCAAATTAACTCTGATTGATGGCACATGCAACACATCACTTAAAGCCAAAGTCTTCCCAGATGTGAGCTTTAGAAGAACTTTACCTTTTCCTAGGACAGAAGTAGTCCTAGAATCACCAAGATAAACTTGTTCTTCTCAATCCCCTACACTGGAGTACGAGTAGGAGGAAAATGCATTTTTGTCTGCACAGATATGCCTGGTAGCCCCAGAGTCTACCACTCATTTGCTCACATTTGTCACAAGGTTCACTTGTGAAATGACCGCACAAATTGTATCTTCCCCTTCGGTTATATTTGCCTTAGGAGGATTGTCGTTCTTGACCCTGTGTCTGTACTAAGGTGCATGGTGACTTGGCTTCCACAAAGAAAGCAGTTTCCCTTCTTCTTGAATGTGGGTTTGGGTCCGCTGGGACGGGAAAAATTAGATTTATTCTTTTACTTGTGATCAGGATTTTTCTCGTACCTTTTTGGAGCTGGTTTGTCTTCTATCATATTTGCTTTGGCAGATAAGGCCTTAGCTCTTGCAGCAGCACACTCCTTCCAGTTGATATCTTCAATGATGAGGTGAGTGATGAGGTCTGGTAGTGACATCTGTTTATGCCTGTGCTTCAACTGTTGTTTGTAGTCTGTCCAGGACTACGGAAGTTTCTCGACCGGAAGTTCTGAAACAAATTCATTAGGAAGAACAATATTCTCTGCTTTAATGTCTTCAAGTATCTTGTGATATTCATTGATTTGAATCTTGATATCCTTGTCCTCTATCATCTCCCAGCGGTAGTATTTTTCGATAACGAATCTTTGTCAGACGACACCTTCGGCAGTGTATTTGAGGATAAGAGAATCCCAAATTTCCTTTGCTTCCTTGTAGAAGCAATACACATCGAACAGATCATTAGATAATATACTGAGCCTAGTGTGACGACATACCTTATTTGTGTGAATCCAATCTTCAATTTGTTTCGCAGGAGAATTGGTGTTCGATTTGGACGTCGTAAGTGTAGAGGCAACTCCGTACAAGTTTAACAGGGTAGACACACGTTCCTGCCAGTGTCGGAAGTTTTGACCCGAGAAGACTTTAATCTTCGAAACATCCGGAAATGGCTTCGCAAAGATGGTTGACGTTCCCAAAGCACTGTCTGACATCTCCATCATAGTGTTGTTGTTTTCCACACCGTCAATCATTAGTCCTTAAGATTGTTGTAAAGACGGCTGAAAAATTAATGAACTAAAATTTTGGAAGCGTGATAAAAATCATTGTCCTTAAGGACTTATCCGCGATAAATGCGCAAGTCCCCCAGGATACAACAGAAAGTTCTCATTTAAAAACTGAAGATCTCAGAACTAGTAAGAAAGCTCTCTAGAGCAAAAATACCCAAGATAGTTAGAGAAGAAATAGAGAAAGAGAAAAGAGAGAACAAATGAAGAGGAGAAGAAGAGAATATGAGTTGTGTTGGTGTGTGTTTTCGGAATGGGGGAGATCCCCTATTTATAGAGGATGGGACTGTGTGGGGTGAGCGAATTTTGAAGAGTCAAGTAGAAACGGAACGAACTGAAAAACAACTTCCAGCTTCTACCCACAATTTGCGGAAGTGAAACTGCCTCCAACATTCCAAAGAAGCTTCAACGTTCCAAAAACATCATCAACCTACCTTCTTGAAGATTGACTATAAAAACTGCATTCGTTTCCTAATGTGCAACGTTCAGAGTTTCTAGAAGAGAGGTGGATACTGGAGAGATTTTCACATATCTGTGGAGGTTGGGTTGTTAGGGTTCGAAAGCTTTCAATTTTCCCCTTTTTCAGTTTTGCAATACCCACAGCTTGACAACAGGAGGTGCATGGTAGTGTGGCGGTGCAACGGAGGCACTTGCAGTTTGAAAGGTGCAACAGCTAGGCGTGTTGTGCGACATGCGTTGGTGGTGATTCTTGGAGGCACCTGTAGGTGCAGCTGCTGGTGGTGAGGGAGAGGTGCAGGCTTGGACATTCAATGGAGGAGAGGAATGGTGTTATGGTGGAAGGGTTGATTATGGCTATTTTGGGGTAAGTTTAGGAGCTGTTTTAGATGAGTTTTAAGGGCTATTTTAGGGTAAGTTTAGGAGCTGTTTTAGGTGGGTTTTAAAGTCTATTTTGGAGGTAAAATAGTGCATTTTTGGAGGTAAAATGGTGTTGTTTTTGGCTGTTGTTTGGAGGTAAAGTGGTGTAATTTTGGAGGTAAAATGGTGCTATTTTTGGCTGCTGTTTGGAGGTAAATTGGTGCAGTTTGAGGTAATATGGTGTTGTTTTTGGATGGAAACGTGGTGCTGTTTGGAAGGGTTGTTTTCATGGCATTCTTATAGTGAAAAAAGGTTCATGGTGATGGTTTTAGGTGTTGTTTTTGGATGGGAACGTGATGCTATTTGGAGGGGCTGTTTTGGGCATTCTTATGGTGAAAAGAGGTTCATGGTGATTGTGGCTTAGTGGTGAGGTAGCAAGGAAGAAAAAAGCATGGTGGGGCATTAAAAGATAGAGACAGTGGTGGTAAGGTATTGTGCAGTAGTGGCATGATGACTTTTGGTTGACATTTGAAAGATGGAGACAGTGAAGGTGACATGTGAATGCAGAATGAAGTGTAATGAAAATGCATGGAAAAATGGTCGAAATGAGCAAAAAGAGAAACTTTTTTTTTTAAATTTCCATAGTAAATTATGAACAGAATACATAAAATGATCACACCATGATTATAAGAGTGTAAAAGCATACCTCTTATTCTTTAAAATGATTCTTCTTTGAATTTCAACGTGACTTTTTCGACTCTCTTTCTCTTACCTTTCGTGTGTTCCCTCTCTTCTTTCCTTTTTTGATCTCTCTATGTGCCCTTTTTTTCTCTCTTAAGATGAGGTGATTTATAATATAAATGATAGCAGTTACCAGAGAAGTGGCTTACGGTAAAATAGGATTGTGGGAAGTGAGGCAGAACGATTTCACAAAGGATTGACTCAGTCTCTTTTTTTTGTTATTATTTTAAAGATGAATTGAACGTGCAAATCAAGAAGCAATTTTAAAACAGTTTCAATTTCTTTTTTATGTATTTTCCTTTTATTTATTATTCTGTTTTTATTTTTTATGTTTTTTATTTATTTATTTTATTTTTCGTTTCTTTTCTTTATTTATTATTTTTTTCCTTTAAAAAAATAATGGACAAATTAAAACCTTTTTTAAAAAAATCCTAAACTAATCAAGCATATTTTTATTTTATTATTTTTTATTTATTTGTTGATTTGATTATTACACTTTATTATAGACACACATTTAAATGTTTTTATTTTAATTATTTTTTATTTTTTTATTTTTTTATTTTAAAATTATCCAGACGAAATCGGGTGTCAACAATATAGTAATTGCTAGATGAGTTCAACTTTAAGAATCTAAAAAGTTCTTATGATGAAGGAGGTTTAAACTCAAGAAATATCCTTATGAGTTCAACATTAAGAATCTAAAAAGTTTTCTACTCTTACCTTAGTTCTTATTTTGAGAAGATTTCTCAACTAGTAAATTTCTTTATACTCATATTTTGGGATTTATCAAAAGGATAACATTTTCCTCTCCATTTCTAGTCTTAATCCATTTTTTTATACCATTTTACAACTTGTTCTTGGTTTTTCTTTTTTTTTATTTGTTTTTTCTTGAGTTGTCACAACATTGACCATTGCATTTTTTACTTTAGCCATTGTCATGGGTACTTTCATGGGTTTTTGAGTTTTCTTGAGTTGATCATGATTGTTCCAACCATCTACGATTCCCATTAAGTGGCATCAGAGCTAGAAGATCAATCAATGCAAAGGAGTTGTTTATCACATTCCAAATAATCGTTCTTCAAGAATGGGTAAAACCCATTTCTATTTGGATATGATTTGTTTTTGTAGTTTCTTTCTTTGGTTGAATCATTGTATACATGTTTAGGACTTGTTGCTTTGTTTGTTTCAAATTTTAATCCGTTCATCAACAAATTGTATCCATAACTTCTATTTTTGGCAAAAAAAAATCTTTAAAAAATGGGTATGATTCTGATGTTTGGTTTATTAGTATGTGTCATGCTTCTGATTGTTTCGAGTTTCAATTTTGTTATTTAATTTTTCTAGAGTTTAGAAGTTTTAAAATTCTTTTCGAAAGATTTCTTTAGATGAACATGTTTTAGGAAGAATTGAGATCCATAATCATTAAGTGGAAGTGTTGTAATTACATTTTCTCTTAGAGTTTTTTCTTAGGTAATTGAATTCAATAAATCATTTCATAAACAAACTAGTGTAGGGGTTGGAATTCTCAGAAAAACTGAGATATATAAGTGCTTGAAACACATTTAAAAGTTTAAGACTAATCAAAATAAAGAAAGAATAAAAAACTAGATGAGTTAGAACATGTCTCCTGAAAAATTTCTCCTAAAATTTCCTGAATTCTTTATCATTGATTCTCCTTTTGGATTATCGAACTGTATCACCAATTTCAGTGAGTTTTGTCTTCTATAATTTGTATGTTTAGCATAATCAAATAGGTAAAATTGTTTCTTAAATTGTTATTCCAAGTGTTTTTTTTTTTTCAGCTTTTCTTAGCAATTTTTAGTCTTTTGTCATATTGTTGTATAATCTTTTGTGTCCAGCTTCTTTACTTGCCATTTTTATATTGTATTTTAAAATTATTTTAAGTTTTGTCTTTTTAGTTTTCATCTTTAAAATTCTTTTCACAAGTGGATTTAGATTTGTATCTATTTTACTTGAGAGAAAATACTTCACCTTTTGAATTTCAGGTAATTTTAGAGAATGTTTGGAGTACTATTTTGAGTTATTTGAGCGAAAACACTTAACAGAATCATTAAGAGAAAATTTACTATTTCATAAATTAGTTTTTGTTATTTTTGTCTTGGTTTAAATTTATTTTTAGAAGATGTCTCTAAGTCTCCCAATAAGCCTCGAAGAATAAGGAAACGTTAGTATGGAAAGAAAACAAGTGACCCTTGAACAATTCCAATACCTAATAATGGAGCAACAAAGGATGGAAATCCAAAACCTCAAAAAGTCATAGGAGAGGAAGAAGACATTCAAGATCTTCTTCAACTTTTGAAAGTGAGAAAAAAGATTTCTACCAAAATTGTAAGGGGATGAAGACTCACTTATTTTGTGCATATATTTATAACTTTTCTTTATATTGAAAGCACTTTTCATATGAACATTTTAGTTTTTAACTCATAACATTTTAGCAATAATAAATTGGGTTAAATATACATATATTTGTCTTAATTTTGTATTTCAATTGATATGACCTTTACTACCTGTTTTGTCCATAACATTTTTTTTTGTAGTTATTATTTTTGGCTGACTGTAGTTGCATTTTAAGGTTTCAAAATATGCACGTGATTTACTGAATTTGGAGTTCTCTGGTATTTTCTATGGGATTTAGAAGTTGAAGCAAACTTGCAAAAAATTTTCAAGTAAACACATACATTTTTTTTTCTTTGACTTTTGACTTTTGTAATTAATTGGACTTTCAAACTAAATAGAGTCCACATTTAGACCCATTTTTACTTTAGATCTAAAAGAATATATATAGTCTAAATGTGATAAAAAAAAACATGTACCAAAAATTATTTGTTTAGTTTTTCTATATCAGAAATTGTCTTTTCATCTCTTTTCTCTCAAATTTTGAAATTACCTTTCATTTTCTCCTTTCATTCATGTTCTTAGTTCTTCCTCAATGGAAAATTAATTTTGAGTATCAATTCATCAAATCAATATCAGGCAATATGAATTGTGTTTTATATGAATAATTAAATCCATCCAGTTTGTTCTTCTTTCTGATTCCGAATTTGCACTTTGTCATTTTAATTAATGTTTCTAACTTTAAAAGGAATCAATTGAATATAAATTTGATAAATGTATACAAATTAGATTGGATGATAGTTTGGTTTTATTCATATAATTGGTTTAATCGATTAACTCAATCGGTTAATATATAATAGGAATTGTTTGGTTCTTAAATTTATGAATTGACCATTCACCATCTTCTATTTATGTTTTTGTAATCTGTTTCATTTTTCAATGTTTATTTTACATTTTTCAATCCCTAAACCTCCAAACTTATTTTGTATAACCTAAGTTGTAAATTTAAAACTTAAAATCTTTTCAAGAACACATTGAAAATCAAAGACATTGTCCTGAGGTTGGATATAAAGAAATATCTAACAAAAATAATGTAAAATTTCCTATATTCATAGGTAGTTTCAATGTCAATGTATATGTACAATGGGAAAGTAGAGTGAATCAATCTTCTTTTGTATGGACTTTGAGACTTTGACATTGTTAAATTTTCTTCTTTAAAGTTTGAAGGCTATGCCTTATTTTAGTGGAACAAAGTGATTAGTGATATTGAGAAAGTCAAAAGGATGTCAATAGTCACTTGGGATGGTTTTCAAGATTTCTTGAGAAAAAAGGTTTATATCCACACACTTCGAAAATGAATGGATCCTTCAGTTCCAAAGTTTGGAGCAAGGCTAAATGGGAGGAGTATTATAAGAAAATGGAAATTCATGAAAGTTTAGACCCAACCATGATAAGGTTCATGAATAGATTAAACGTGGTGAAAATTATTTCTTAATCATTTACTTCTAAACTAAAAGTAAAAAAGAAATATCATATCATAATTTGTAGAATGCACTAAAGATCCCATGACATAAAATAAATGAATCAAAGTTACAATCAAATTATGACTTTTGAAATATTATTCTCTTAAATAGTAGAAGTAAGCATCTTATCCAACCACTAATTTTTCGGAGGCATTTTGCTTCCATTATTTGGGTTGTCAGAGTCAGATTTGTCCATTTATATTTCATACCTTAGCCAATTTCATCACGTAATCTTACAAGTCTAGTAACTTTGTGGGGAAGAAAGAAGATTGAGTATATAAGACTTCTCCAACTAAAACGGCAACAATCTTCGATAAATCGGTTCACCAACCACAGACAAATCTTAATTATTTATCAATACCAATTGAACCACCATTAATATGCTTGAATGACATATTCATACCAAGAATAAAAGCCTAAACAAATCATAAAATTAGACTATTGGAGAGACTCTTCTGTCTGAATCAGCCTTGTAAAGAGAGAAAGGAAGTAAACAAACAAAAGCCCTCCTCCTAAGACTCCATCAAGCTTCATATCTCTTTTCATCAAAACCAAAAGTGACCAAACCAATCCAACCACCAAAAACACCATTGTCTCCCAGAGATAAGGGTCTCTAGGGATCACAACTGGTTGAGGGTACTCTGACCATGTACAAGTCACAAGAGACAAGCCCAAACCAATGAGGATATTGAAGATGGGCCCAGCATAGCAACCTGATATTGCTACTTGAACACCCTCTGGCCCACCATTTAGAGCCATTGTTAAATTTGTCATCAAATCCCCAATTGAGTTCCCCCAAGCCATAACTGTTAACCCAAGTATAGAAGGACTTATTCCACATATGTACCCTATTGAAACAAGCAACCCCACCAACTCTTGAGCTATTATATAGCTCCATGTCACACTCATCACAAACCCACCTGCAAGCCAAGGAAATAAAAACTTCTTTGGTGGCCCTGACTTTTTGGTTGTGAAAAATGCACCCACACCAAGTATAGTTCCCACCAAAAGTCCAATTCCATAAACAATAAGGTTCTTGCTGATGAAACTCTTTCCATTATAAGTACTCCCCCACATGACACACATGAGAAGTGGACCTAGTATAACCGAAAAAACTGCATACCCCTTTGACCATCTCTCTTCACTCACAACAGGAATTGTCAATCTCCTAGCCAAGTAAAGGGGCATCTCCAGAACATAAAGTGGCACTCGACACATTAAATATCTCATGCAGCAGCAATACTTCTCCACATTCAAACCATTTTCTTCAGCACCATTTTCAACACATTCAATTGGTTCTTTCTTCACGAGAAGAGGCAAATTCAAATCATTGCCGCAACCCAAAATATCATCACCTTCCTTCCATCGGGGACAAGAGACACAAGCAATAACTACATACACAGCATACATCATAGTGAAAACAATTGCTCCAAGAATGTTGATCTTGCCATAGATCAAAATACCAAACAAGGCAAAAAGAACCAAAAGGAGAAAACAAACATCTCTCACAAACGCAGACTTAACAACCTGAACCCCCTTTTGACGTATTGCGATACTCACAGTCCCCACCACAACACATGACACAAAAGAAACACCTCCAAGAACCGTGTTAAAACCAATGCTGCGTGTCCCACTTCCCTGGAAAGAGACAAGGCTAGAGAAAACGTCACAGGCACCATTGCCAAGAGAGAGGAGGGTGACTCCAGCAATTGTAGGGGACAACCTTAGTAATTTGGACAAGCTTTCGAGGGAGGGACAAAAGTATTGAGAAGTTGTATTAACCAATAAATAAAACAGAACTAGGAGCCAAAGAAGCAAAAGGGTGTAACCCAATGAAGGGTAACTCCCAATTTGGCAATAGAAAAGGTATAGATAATCGATATAGCCCTGAGAAGCACAAGGATCGTGGGATTTCAGGTAAAGGCACTTGGCTTTGTGGTCACTGAGGCTGGCTAAGCTCTCACACTCTTGCTCATTGCTGCTACCAAAGGCAGAAACTTTGGTTACCCCCACAACTTCTGGTTCAGGGGTGTGGAAATGAATAATCATAAAAGAACAAATCACAAGGAGGAAAGAGGTGTTCAAGAACACGGTGTATCCCATGCTTTTGGGAACACAAACTGTGATGGACAAGAGGAACACTGATAAAACCCCAGTATCAAGCACAAAACATAAATATGGTGGTGGCTTTGTGATTAAGGAAAGTTATGCATTTGTAAACATGAAGCTAAAGAAGTGAGCAAAATGACACAGAACAACACAAGAGTAAAAGAAGGAATCTGAAGGGGATGGATTTTTATAATCTTTCGTTTTTTCTTTGTGAAGGCAAGACAAAGAAGAATGGGTGAAAATATGGCAAAGAAAAAGACAGGTGGATTTGAATAAAAGCTTTCGGAACATCATCTTATGAGTGAAACAGTGCAACCATATATTAGCAGGAGTTGCTACATATCAGACTACCATAGTTGTATGGAATGATTATGGCAATATAGTAGCCATTTACCTTTTGTCGGAATAATTTGTCAGTAAGCAATTCTAGCTAAATAAATAAAATATTATTTTAATAAAACTCTTTTATTAAGTATAATTGGGAATTTTGCTTAGTTAAGTTGAAAATCTCAAATTCTAACAATATATTATAAAAAGAAAAAAAAAAGAGAGAAACATGGGACACACCAAACTTATGTAAAAAAATTACAAAATAAAATCACAAAAGCTAGAACTCACAAAATATGGAGAGTTGAAATTTATAATAAAAAAAGTTTAAACTAATAATAGATTACATGACATTGTATCACTTGAAGTCTAATTTATTCTTAATTCCATTATCAGTAAGTTTATCTCTACGTTGATTTAGGGTTTAAGGTTTATTTTTACAAAAAATGTGAGTAATCTTAAACTCTTATTACAAGTTTTTAGGCATTTTGTCGAAATATCTCTAATACTATAGAACAATTATAAGAGAGAAAAAAACTTGATATAAAAATCATAATCACACTAAAACCAAACATACTTATATTTAATTGTCTAAGAGAGGTTAACAGCTAAAATAGTTGTCATGATCTCACCATATAAAGATTTTTGAACTGGTAAAAGAAAGTGTAAATGTTTATATACACACTCTAACTACCTCTAAAAATATCATCTCATGTAGTTAAATTAGAACAATTCCGAACAACATCATCAATGTTGACTTTAATCCAACCCATATAAGGCAATTTCCAGATGACTTAGATAGAATAAGTCTCTTTTCTAGGTCTAGTGTTGATGTCAAAGAACTTTACATAAAAAAGCCAATCATATCATTATTCATTGATTTTTTAGAAGCATTAACAACCTGGTGTAACCTTTGATATTGATATTGTGAATGGTCCTATGTATAATTATATTTACTGAAACTTAGAATGATTTGTTATCCTCTAAATCATCTTCAAAGAATAAGTAATAATAGTTAAATGTAGGTGTTTAATAAAAAGATTTTCTGTAAACTTAAAAGAAAGCGATAAAATCATTAGAAAAAAGATAGACACATAAAAAAAATATATTAGATGAAGCTAAGACTGGAAAGAAAAATAATAAGACTAACAAGATTATTGTTATCCCTATAAAAATGACAGCATATCAAAGAATTTGTTGAATCTAGGATTGAATGTTAGATGAAAATGAAATTGTTGCACACAAATATAAGAAAATCTTAGTTAAGACCATCAAAGGTTTTTTTTAATGTCAATTTTAAAACTTACATTACCACCTTTAGCTTTTCTCAAGAGCATATTAATAACTTTAAAAGTGATACAAATATAATATTTAATATGCCTTTCTTTGATAAAACCATTCCAATGGGAGACAGATAATTCTTCTAAGGCAAGCCTATCAGTAGGGACTTTGGATATGATTTTAAATCTGAAATTTCTAACTACGATAGGCCTAAAACCTTTCATATAATCAGTCCCACAAAACTTAAGAACAAAAGAAACAACATTTGCATTCATCAAGATAAAATCCATTTTGAAAACACAATTATTTCACAACATTGCATATATCAATTTTTAAAATATCCCATCAAGCATGGTAAAACGAATCACCAAAGCCTTCAAGACATATAGGACTAGGATAAAAGTTGTTTTCTTAATTTGTTTATAAGGACTTCTATAAAAGCTATTTGATTTTAGTTTTTCTAAAAATTGGAATAGAGATGATATTTAATTTAGAAAATAAAATAAATGCATTTTACGTTTTTAATTTAATATATTCCAAGTATTTAAGAACGAGATTATCCAAATAAAACCACGAATAAATTTTATTTAAATAATGAAATGAATTTATTTTTTCTATAAATATATTTAGATATAATCATACATGAATGAATTTTAATTAAATTATAAAATGAAATTAATTTTAGTTATAAATATATATATATATATATATATATATATATATATATTTTAAATTAATGTCTTATCAGTTAGTTTCCTTTTATATTTTCTTAGCTAAATTGGGCATTCTAAAATGAACAATTTACTTTAGAGAACAAATAAGTATAATAACTTCTTAAAGAAAAAAATAATGCAAAGTAATTTATATCACATACAATATATAAATTATTGAAGAAAATTAATTTAGAGTATGTTCTTAGTTGAATTGGATCTTTAAAAATAACTGTTTAAATTTAAATAAATATTTTCGTAATAAATAATTTTGAGAAAAACTATTTATTTAAAAACTTTAATTTAAAATTAACAGATTACACAAGCATATAAAAAATAAATTTATTTACTTTATTAAAAAATAAACATAAACAAAAGGAGTCAATAGTTCATGCCACACATTGAAATTACTTAATTTGCATATTTTTTAGATGAAAAAAATTCTCGAATCCAACTCATAAAAAGTGTGGGAGCATCATCTAGCAACAATCATACCTTTCGTTTTAACTAATTAAAATTACTAAAAGGTTGTCAAAGTTTTATCCAAACAGGCTTACTAGGTCACAAATTATTAAATATTAATTACTATTTCTTACGTTACCATTACAAAAGTTGCTGAAATGTAAACATCAAGATCCCTTCGACTCCTTTGTATCGTGTCGTGTCTTTCACTTCGAATATTAGTTTGCTTCGCATTTGTGACTAAAGACCTATGTACAAGGTTATCTTTTTTTTTATTTTCCATTGTCATGCTTTTCTAAAATTTATAGTAATCAAAGAACTTTTCCAAAAACTAAAACTAAATTACATTAACTATCTAAAATTTCTGAGTACTGCATATAACTCATTTTCTTAATGTTTTCGATAAAAAAAATTATGAAATATTTTTATAATACACAAAAGGGGACTTTTTAAGTTAAAAAAAAAAAAGTCAGAGAAATGTATGTGATTGAAAATTAAAAAAAAAATAGTGTAATATAATTATCAAATAATTTTATTTTCAAAATATGCAGTAAACTAACTGATATAAGATCAATCTTTTAAATAAATCTTAGATTACTTACATCGGATAGGAGTTTTAATAGGTTGTTTTGGATTGGATTTAAAGTACAATGAGTTTTTATCCAATCAAATTTTATTTTATATTTTTTAATATCTTTTTCCAATTCAAACCAAATTGTACTAATCAAGAAGAGTCTGGTCTAGATTAATCAAGTTCCAAAAAATGCTCTGGGTTTTCAGACTTAGTGGCAAAAATTTGCTTGGTCGAGTTGGTCCTTTCAATTATCTAATCTTATTTGATTTGTCTTACCTAACTCGTTAAACTGAGAAGCTAAAGATAAGAAGAGGCAGACTAGCCCACCATCTAATTTTTTTAAATTAAAAATTAAAATAAAAAAATAGTTTAAGAAATCAATACTTTTGTATTATATTATTTGAAGTGTAAATATGAAATAATATTATAATATAAATCAATAACATTTACAAATTAAATCTTAATTATTATTTATAATGGAGTTGTTCTAGGCCCTCAAATTTCTTAGTTAGTCTAGATAGAAGATGTTTTTTTCCTTATCTCCAGTATTTTTCATGTATTTTTCATTTATACTTTTCCTTCAATGTATTTTGATGTGGAATTTAAACAACATCCACATTCCAATAGTTACGGAGAGTGTTAATTTAAGTGAGTTGTGATTTTTTTTTTAACTGTACTCCTAAATTGGGTCCTTCCTTATGTACATACATTTACACAATTCTCCCGTTTTAAGTAGATTACTTTTCGGGCCTATAATTTTATTTTAGGCCTAAAATTTACTCCCAGCATAGGTGAGGCCTTTTAGGCTTCTTTTATTTTAAACTTCCTGTGCTATATGACGTGGGTCACTTTTTGTTGACAGCTGGCACTACCTCATTGGGTCACTAGAACTTTCTTTACAAGTTTCCTATTTCACTAAAACACATTTTCTTCTCGTCATTTCACTTTGCTCATCAACCTTCCAAAGGTTTTAGTTTTCCTTTTTCCTCAAGAGGTTCATTCGTCGTCCTATTAGTTATCCTCCATATTTTGCTTGCTTGTTCGTCATCTTTTCGTTCCCCTTGCAATTGTTTTCTCCTTTGAGGTTTATTAGGGTTTCTCTTTCTTAACCTCCATCAATATGTGGGTGGTTACTCTTCAACGCACTTACACCATGGTCTCGCCCTTATCTCGAAGTAAAGACTCACTAAAAGGGTTAGCCCGAAGTCCCTTTACAAAAGCTTCAATAAACATTTCCTCATTCAGAGGATTTATTTTCACCATAATTTCACAAAATCGGTTGGGAAAGTTCCAGAGCGGCTCTCCTTTGTATATATCAAATAGGTCTATCAACTTTTGGGGGCTTGACCTGATTTGCCGCGAATTATTGAAGGAACAATTGGAAGAAAGTTTGGAACGAGTCTATTGTGCCATTTGGGATTATGCTAAACCATTGTAATGTCATTCTAGTGAGAATGCCTACAAACATCTTGTAGCGAATGACATCAGAACCCCCCGAGATTAGCATTTGGGCTCCGAAACCCTTAAGATGTGTTTCGGGATCCCTTGATCTCGAATAAGGAGTCATCTTTAGAACCATGAAATGTGGTAGCACTTGCTCCACCATGATTTTTTGTGTGAAAGGTTGAGGATCAACATTCACTAGAGGTACCCACGAGGTTCCCGAATTTGGATTGGTAGGTCGTCCTCTCAATATTTGTTGATGCTCTTCATGGGCTTTCTGCAGTTTCTCCATAAGCCTTTAAAGCTTCCTCCATCTGGTGATGTGCCTCCTCAAAACATCTTCTATCAGATGTTATTGCTCAGTGTAGGATTCTTCCCTTTCTCTCTCGGTCTTCCAATCGTTTTCTAAACTATTCGTTACTCAGTCATAGTCTCCAGAATTTGCTGAAGGGTCAATAAATCGTCATTCCCTCCACTGCGTGTAGGTTGCCTGTTGTTTCTCATCTTCGAAGGATTTTCTCACAGAGGTGTTTCGCTCAAGTTTTTTCTCTCAGGTTTTTCTCTCTCAAGATTTTTCTCTCAAAGTAGGAGTAGGAAAAATTTACTTGGGCCACGGAGGGCGCCAATTTGTTCCAACCATTGAGGTTAGTCCAAATATAAAATGTCTTTTCCATATCCCAATACCTTGTATTTATACCTTTCCTTTAATGTATTTTGAAATTAAACAAAACTTAGTTATTATTAATGATTCAATATTAACTCTTAACAATCTAATAGAAATATCACAATTTATAGTTACCGAAAGTGTTACTTTATGTGGACATGATTTTTTAATAATCATGATAATTTTACTTTAATTATAAAATTCACCCCAATATAGACGGGACAAAAGTAATTTAACATGGAAAAATAATAAGTATTTTTATTTATCCACTTAGAGACATTAATTAACTAATAAAATATGTAAAAAATATTTATATAATTAATTAAATATGCCATTAACATATATATATATATATAATTTTAAAAAATAAAAAATAAAAAAATAAAATTGTTGGCCCACTATAAGATGAGTCAAAAATTTTATCCTATTTTACTATTTGCCCTACACAAATAAGTTCCAAAATAAAAAATAATACATCTTATAGATATACCTTACAAAAATTTGGCGGGTTGAATTACCATAGTTGTTTGGAATGATTATGGCAATATAGTATCCATTTACCTTTTGTCGGAATAATTTGTCAGTAAGCAATTCTAGCTAAATAAATAAAATATTGTTTTAATAAAACTCTTATTAAGTATAATTGGGAATTTTGCTTAGTTAAGTTGAAACTCTCAAATTCTAACAATATCTTCGATTACATCATCCATATTATAAAAAGAAAAAAAAGAGAGAGAGAAACATGGGACACACCAAACTTATGTAAAATAAATTACAAAATAAACTCCTAAGTTAAAAAGCTAGATCTCACAAAATATGGAGAGTTGAAATTTATAATGAAAAAAGTTTAAACTAATAATAGATTACGTAACATTGTATCACTTAGAAGTTTAATTTATTTTTAATTCCATTATTAGTAAGTTTGTCTCTACATTGATTTAGGGTTTAAAATTTATCTTTTCGAAAAATGTAAGTTATCTTGATCTCTTAGTCGAAGTATCTTTAGTATTAGAGAACAATTATAAGAGAGAAAAAAACTTGACACAAAAAGCATAATCACACTAAAACCAAACATACTTATATTTAAAAGTCTAAGAGATGTTAAGAGTTAGAATAGTTGTCATGATCTCATCATATAAAGATTTTTGAACCCATCAAAAAAGTATAAATGTTTATATATACATATTTTAATTACCTATAAAAATACTATCTCATGTAGCAAAATTAGAATAATTCCGAACAACATCATCAATATTGACTTTAATCCAACCCACATAAGACAATTTTCAGTTAACTTAGAATAAGTCTTTTCTAGGTCTAGTGTTAATACTAAAGAACTTCACACAAAAAAGTAAATTATATCATTATTCATTGATATTTTAGAGGAATTGACAACCAGACATAACATTTGGTATTGTGAATGGTCATGTGTATAATTATACTTATTGAAACTTAGAATAATTTCTCATCCTCTAAATCATCTTAAAGGAGTAAGTAACATAATTAAATGTAAGTGTTTAATTAAAGAGTTCTTGGTAAACTTAAAGAAAGCTATAAAATCATTAGAAGAAATGATAGATACATAAAAAAGATTAGATGAAGCCAAGACCAAAAAGATTAGATGAAGCTAAGACTAGACAATAGAACAACAAAACTAACAAAATTACTGTTATTCCTTATAAAAAGAATTTGTTGAATCTAGGATTGAATGTTAGATGAAAATAAAATTGTTGCACATAAATAAAAGAAAATCTTAATTAAGAGTATCAAAGGCTTTTTTTTAATGTCAATTTTAAAACTTACAATACCACCTTTAGCTTTTCTCGAAAGCATGTTAATAACTTCAAAAGTGATACAAATATAATATTTAACGTGCCTTTCTTTGATAAAACCATTCCAATGGGAGACAGATAATTCTTTTAAGGCAAGCCTATGAGTACGGATTTTGGATATGATTTTAAATCTGAAATTTCTAACTACAATAGGCCTAAAATATTTCATAGAATCAGTCCCACAAAACTTAAGAAGAAACCACATTCGCATTCATCTGGACAAAATCCATTTTGAAAACACAATTATTTCCCAACATTGCATATATAAATTTTAAAAATATCCCATCAAGCATGGTAAAATGAATCACCAAAGCTTTGAAGACATATAGCACTAGGATAAAAGTTGTTTTCCTAATCTGTTTATAAGGACTTCTATAAAAGCTATTTGATTTTAGTTTTTCTAAAAATTGATATAGAGATGATATTTAATTTAGAAAATAAAATCAATTTTACGTTTTTAATTTAATATATTCTAAGTATTTAAGAACGAGATTATCTAAATAAAACCTTACACGAATAAATTTTATTTAAATAATGAAATGAATTTATTTTTTTCTATAAATATATTTAGATATAATCATACATGAATGAATTTTATTTAAATTATAAAATGAAACTAATTTTAGTTATAAATATATATTTAAATTAATGTCTTATCAGTTAGTAACCTTTTATATTTTCTTAGCTAAATTGGGCATTCTAAAATGAACAATTTACTTTAGAGAACAAATAAGTATCATAACTTCTTAAAGAAAAAAATAATGCAAAAGTAATTTATATCACATACAATATATAAATTATTAAAGAAAATTAATTTAGAGTATGTTCTTAGTTGAATTGGATCTTTAAAAATAATTGTTTAAATTTAAATAAAGATTTGCGAGATAAATAATTTTGGGAAAAACTATTTATTTAAAAATTTTAATTTAAAATTAACAGATTACACAAGCATATAAAAGATAAATTTATTTATTTTATTAAAAAATAAACATAAACAAAAGGAGTCAATAGTTCATGCCACACATTGAAATTACTTAATTTGCATATTTTTTAGATGAATAAAATTCTCGAATCCAACTCATAAAAAATGTGGAAGCATCATCTAGCAACAATCATACCTTTTGTTTTAACTAATTAAAATTACTAAAAGGTTGTCAAAGTTTTATCCAAACAGGCTTACTAGGTCACAAATTATTAAATATTAATTACTATTTCTTACGTTACCATTACAAAAGTCGCTGAAATGTAAACATCAAGATCCCTTCGGCTCCTTTGTATCTAGTTTTAATAGGTTGTTTTGGATTGGATTTAAAGTACAATGAGTTTTTATCCAATCAAATTTTATTTTATATTTTTTAATATCTTTTTACAATTCAAACCAAATTGTACTAATCAAGAAGAGTCTGGTCTAGATTAATCAAGTTCCAAAAAATGTTCTTGGTTTTCAGACTTAGTGGCAAAAATTTGCTTGGTCCAGTTGGTCTTATAAGTATCTAATCTTATTTGATTTGTCTTACCTAACTCGTTAAACTGAGAAGCTAAAGATAAGACGGGGCAGACTAGCCCACCATCTAATTTTTTTTAAATTAAAAATTAAAACAAAAAAATAGTTTAAGAAATCAATACTTTTGTATTGTATTATTTGAAGTGTAAATATGCAACAATATTATAATATAAATCATTAACATTTACAAATTAAATCTTAATTATTAATTATAATGGAGTTGTTCTAGCTGCAAGAGGTTTTTAATCATTTTTAGTTAACCTTAATATAAGATGTCTTTTCCTTACCCCAACATTTTGCATTTATATTTTTCCTTATATGTATTTTGGTGTCCAATTTAAACAAAACTTAGTTATTATTAATGATCCAGTATTAAATTTTAACCATCTAATAAAAATGTCCACATTGGAATGGTTATGGAGAGTGTTAGTTTATGTGGGTTGTGATTTTTTAACCATTGTATTGTGCTCCTAAATTGGATTTTTCCTTTATGGGCACACATTTACACAATTTTCACATTTTAAGTGGATTACTTTTCGCGCCCTGTGATTTTATTTTGGGCCTAAAATTCAGCCCTAGCACAGATGGAACATAAGCCCTCAAGCCTTTAGCCGAATAGGTGAAAAAACTTTCAAGACCTTTTAGACTTCTTTTATTTTAAACTTCCCGCACTTTTTGTAAGTTAGTATAAGTGTTGTGGATATGAGGTGGGTCACTTTTTGTTGACAGCTGGTACTACCTCATTAGATCACTAGAACTTCTTTTACAAGTTTCCTATTTCTCTAAAACCCAATTTCTTCTCGTTGTTTCACTTTACACATCAACGTTCCAAAGGTTTTAGTTTTCCTTCTTCCTCAAGAGGTACGATCGTCGTCTTGTTAGTTATCCTCCATGTTTTGCTTGTTTGTTCGTCGTCTTTTTGTTTTCCTTGCAATTGTTTTCTCCTTTGAGGTTTATTAGGGTTTCTCTTTCTTAACCTCCGCCGATACGTGGGTGGTTACTCTTCGATGCAGTTACGCCATGGTCTTGGCCTTATCTCGAAGTAAAGACTCACTAAAAGGGTTAGCCCAAAGTCCCTTTACAAAAGCTTCAATAAACATTTCCTCGTTCGGAGGATCTATTTTCACCATAATTTCACAAAATCGGTTGAGAAAGTTTCAGAGCGGCTCTCCCTCGTGTATATCAAACAGGTCTGTCATCTTTTCGGGGCTTGACCTGATTTGTCGCAAATTGTTGAAGGAACAATTGGAAGAAAGTTTGGAACGAGTCTATTGTGTCATCTGGGATTGTGCTAAACCCTTGTAATGTCATTCCAGTGAGAGTGCCTACAAACATCTTGCAACGAATGACATCAGAACCCCCCGAGATTAGCATTTGGGCTCTGAAACCCTTAAGATGTGTTTCAGGATCCCTTGATCCCAAATAAAGAGTCAACTTTAGAACCATGAAATGTGGTAGCACTTGCTCCACCATGATTTTTTGTGTGAAAGGTTGGGGATCAACATTCACTCGAGGTATCCACGAGGTTCTCGAATTTGGATTGGCAAGTCGTCCTCTCAATATTTGTTGCAGCTTTTCATTGGCTTTTTGCAGTTTCTCCATAAGCCTTTAAAGCTTCCTCCATCTAGTGGCGTGCCTCTTCAACTTCTTCTCTCGACGTTATTGCTTAGTGTAGGATTCTTCCCTTTCTCTCTCTCAATCTTTTGATTCCTGAACTCTTCGTTACTCCGTTGCAACTCAGTCAGTCATAGTCTCCAGAATTTGCTGAAGGGTCAATAAATTGTCATTCCTCTTTAGTGGGTGTATGTTGCCTGTTGTTTTTCATCTTTGAAGGGTTTCTCACAGAGGTGTTTCGTTCAAGTTTTTTCTCTCAGGTTTTTCTCTCTCAAGGTTTTTCTCTCAACGTAGGAGTAGGAAAAATTTATCTACGCCACGATAGGCGCCAAGTTATTCTAGTCATTGAGGTTTTTGATCGCTCTTAGTTAGCCCAAATAGAAGATGTCTTTTTCATACTTCAATACCTTACATTTATACATTTCCTTGGTGTCGAAATTAACTCTTAATGATTCAGTATTAACTCTTAACAATCTAACAAAAATATCCACAGTGGAAAGTGTTAGTGGAAAGTGTTAGTTTATGTAGACCATGATTTTTTAATATGTTATACTAAACTCCTAGATCATATCTTTCTTGATGTATGCACATTTATAAAATTTCTACATCTTAAATGGATTATTTTCCGCACTTCAATGATTTTATTTTGATTATAAAATTCACCCAGATTTAGATGTGACAAAAGTAATTTAACATGAAAAAGTAATAAGTATTTTTATTTATCCACTTAGAGACATTAGTTAACTAATAAAAGATGTAAAAATATTTATATAATTAAATATGCTATTAATATATATATATATATATATAAATTTTAAAAAATTACAAAATAAAAATAAAAAAATTGTTGGTCCACCATAAGATGAGTCAAAATTTTTATCCTGTTTTACTATCTGGCCTACACAAATAAGTTTCAAAATAAAAAATAATATATCTTACGGGAAACAAAATGGATCTTGGTTCGCAGATACCTTACAAAAATTTGGTGGGTTGAACTGGTGTTTTCAACTACCAGTTCGGCTTATTTTACCTACCTGTCAAATTGACAAGTTAAAGACAAAATGAGGCGGACTAGCTCACTAATCCGGTTTTTTTAAATTAAAAAATTAAAATAAAAAAGTTGAAAACATTAATACTTTTTTATTATATTATTTAAAATATAAATATACAATAATATTATAACATAAATTATTAATAATTACAAATTAAATTTCAAGTATTAATTATAATGAAATAATTTAACAGGTAAAGGTAATAAGTATTTTAATTTATCTTCTTAGAAACCTTATTTAACCAATAAAAATTTTTAGAAAATATTGATATTATTAAATATGCTATTAGTATATATATATATATATATATATATATATATATATAATTTTAAAAAATTAAAAAACAAAAATAAAAAAGATTGTTAGCCCACGGCATGGTGAGTCAAGATTTTCACCACGTTTGATTGGTTTGGTTTGAAGTCACTGTAAATTTTAATCAATTTAATTGATTTCATTTGAATTTTATGGATTTATACGAATAAATACCTATAACTTTAGGGATGTCGGGATACCACAAATTTGTTAAAACAAAATGAGTAAATAACTTTTGATTTGTAATAATTATCTTTTATTTAGCTTTTGATTCCGAATAATTTTTTTTATCATTTTATACTCTTTATACTTGTATTTGTGGTTTTTTTTTTTTTTGACGTATACTTTTTTATCGTTTATTAGATTAAGAAATTGATAAATCGATCACTACATAATAAAAAGAGAATCGTTTTGTCTTATTCGGTTAGCTCACCATAGGTTTAATAAACACGAATAAACTATTTTGGCTTATATTTTAGTGATACAAATTTTATAATCGGATTTGACTTATTATGGGATTGGTGGGTTCATTGTGTATTTTACTCTCTCTTAATGTATTTCATTTGTTTATTATCAAAATATATTAACTTGATCCAATTTTTTATAACAATACAAAAGACTGTTTATCCTATTTGACTAAATATTATAATCGCAATTAGAAAAATTATATTAAAAAGATATATAGTAAATAAAAAAATTAAAAGTGTTAACTTTTACACAAACAAATAAATTAAGTATACAAATCATTCAAATAATATTGAACACCAATTTATTATTAGAAAAATAAAAATGTTAACCTATTAAAGTAAATAACTATAGTAAAAAAAGGTTGAAACAAATATAAAAAGTTTTTGATGATAAGTTACACATCAACCAACCTCTAACACGACTCCAACCCATTTAATCTGCAAATTAAATAAATTGAATTCAATTTGACTTACATTTAAAAACACTATACTTTTTCTGACTCAACTTAACTGGAGGAATGGATCGACTCACAGGTTTAAATCTATTTTAAAATTCCTAAAAATAAGTGTATACCTAAAGAGAATTAAATTAGGTTAACTACTATAATTGTATATAACTTATTTTTCAAATGTTTGTGATAGATAATTATGAAATATTTGTATAGTATATAGTTAATTGAAAATTCAAATTATTATAATGTTATATGATATGTTAAGAATTTTATCTCTTAAGTATACGGTGAATAAGTCTATTATCAATACATGTGTAAGAAAATCATATGTTGAATCAGTGTCTTAAATAAATCTTATTGTGTGTTTGGATAAAAAAAATTACAAAAATTGTTTATCTTTTAGAGAATTTATAATGTTTTATGAGAAAATATTTTGTTTGAGTTAAAAATTTTTTTTTTAGCTTAAATTTGGTTAGGACATCTAAAATTGAGACATTATTGGGATTACTATTTTTCGTTAATGTTAATTAGATTTTTCTAATAATGTTGAGTGGAGTTTTTTATTTAAATTGTTAAGATTATTTTGTTATTGTTGTTGTTATTGTTATAGGTAATTGTTATTGAATTTTCTGAGGAGACTATTTTTGATAAATGTGAACTAATTTTTTTTATTGAAATTTATTGTTGTTAATTTTCTTTTTCATGTTTGAAGTGCGCTTCTTTTTTTTTATTATTGACACCAAAGTTATTTTTCATAATATAGTTTGTTAGGATATTTTTTTTTCCTGATTGGAGAATTTGTCAAATGATATTGGATAAAAAGTTAATAAGAAAATATCGATTAATAAAGTCGTAAAATAATAATCTTCATCTATATTAGGCTAAATAATTGTGGTGATATCAATTGATGACCGATGTAATAAAAAATACGTTTAATACTAATTAATAAAATATTGACAATTGTGGTCATTATTTCTATAGTTGGTATTAAATTGAATAGTAACAATGTAAGAAAATAAAGTCTAAAAGAAATAAGATTCGAGAATGGAAACAAACGAAATGAAATGGCCGTAATTGATTAATAACTACAAAAAAGGAATTGTAAATGATTATCAAGCAAAAACAAAGATTAAAATGATAAAGAATTGAAACTAGCAGAAACGAAACTAAAACAAAATATTTATTAGACAACATAAACTAGAATTCTTGTTTTGATTCAAACAGTATAAATTGAAAGTGAATTAAAATTGTACTTTGAAATTATAATGAAAGTAAACTGTAAATGAAATTGTAAAGTAAAATTGCCTAAGTACATCTGTTAGATCGTGATCGTCTAACATACTAACTCCTAATAAATTGTCCAGTGGTATAAGTGAAGAAGCAACCGTCTTTTCCTCGGTGTAGGATGCAGAACAGTCTCTTTGTCACGCACTTGCTCTTTAACATTTCCAACAACTTCTTCATGACATAAATTGGATTATCTAATGGTACTCATAGATCATTATGAAGGAGAGGGAGAGTATAGAAGACTATCAACCTTTCTCTACTTCTTTACTTCTTTAGGATTATTAATTAATGTCATTTCAACTAAATAAAAGTGTTCAGGTAGAAGACACTCTAATATATTGTTTATTATAAAAACATATGAAAAAAAAAAGTAAATTAACGTCAGTTGACCCCAAATTATCTTCCAACGAATTTAATCATAAATTCAGAAAGATAGATTCCAAATATAATATGTAATAAGTTTTAGTTAATAAGAACAATTAGTTAAAAGGCGGTTGTGTGGTAGTTCGAACAAAAAATTTAAAAGATAATAGTAAGAAGATAAAAAGCAGGTCAACATATATATTATTCTTTCCATCTTCAAATAAGATTGAATTGACTAAACATGTGTTGATCAACTCAATAGAATCTAATTTGTGAAACATACATTCATTAATTCATTTCATACCTTACTCGTCTTCAAATGTCTACTCGTAAAATTTCTAGTTTTTTACTTCTTGAATTAAGTAAACAAGAGATTTCTTAAAATAATACAAATTAAACAAGAATATCAATTAAAGAACAAAATTGAATTGTCAACATGTGTTAAAAAACAATTCCAATAACGTGAATTAGAACTTAAAAAGACCACCAGATCGTCTAGCTTAGCCTATTACATATATTGAAGAATAAAACTCTTATTGTGTAAAATCTCAAACTTAGAAGAGTTTAGTCTCCTGTACGAAGGCAAAACAAAAGAATTACAAAGAAGAAAATAGGAAAACTAAGAAAATTATGATGCTATGTTTACAAACGTGTTCTCGTATGGAGCTTGATGTCATTTCCTTTAAAGCTTATGTCTCTTTATAGGTTTCTTCTCTCCAAGGATCTCATAATTAGATTATGGTTCAAATATTGTTTACACATTCTCATTTTCCAATTTTCTAGAATATTTGGATTTTGTTTTCATTATGTTACAGATTTTGTTTCTTCTTATCTTTCAAAATTATTTACTTCCAAATATGTTTATAAGATATTATAGATTTTATTCTTTAATTCTTTTACTTAGATTTTGTTTTCAATCTTGATTCAAAGAAGCAACTTGGACTTTGATGGATTAGGCTCACGACCAACAATAGACACTTCCTTCATATTTTTTTACTAGTGTAATAAATGTTTCTATTAGACTGTCTAGCCTTAGTCGTTCATATCAAACTCTTTACACACCTTTGTCTTCATTAAACTTGAGGTGTTTTCTTCAACTAAGTCTTAGCATGTGAGTTGTTGAACTGTTTGCTTCATATAACCACTAAACCATTTGTTGTGAGAGGGGTTAGATGACTAAAAGTCCAAGATTTAACAGTAATAATAGTTAAGGCCCAAAAATACCTAATTAGATGAAACCTATTTAAAATACTACATAGTTACAGTCCAAAAAAGCTACGATTAATTTTTCTAAGTATGAGCAAAATTATGCTCATCAAATATCCCTACACTTACTCTTCTGCACTTGTGGACAAAACACTTAATGAACTCATAGTTGAGCAAAGGAATACAGTGCAAATACAGGTTACACTAGATCTTAGGTACGTATAATAGCACACATAATACATTTTCCAAGAAATTATAGAATAAAGACAAATGTGAATGGAATTTCTATATCTTAACATATAAGAAGGTAACTTAAACTATAGGGTGAATCAAGAATGATACAATTTTCACTAGACACTCTCCAACTCTCAAGTGTTAGGTTTATATTTTCACTCAAAGCATTCATGCTAACATTATGATAGGCTTAACAGACTCTAATATCTACAACAATTTTATAATATGTAATCAAATATCAAGAGGACTTTAAATGAGATGTAAGATCTAAGGCGAATGTAGGTAGATTGAGGGATAAAAGGCTTATAACCCATAGAAGGAGTAGTGGAAAATAAATATAAACCAAGTGTAAGTAGCATACATCTTCAAAATTACAATTCAACTCCTCTTTTTATTTCTACACATCATTCTTGTGTTGTTGCTTTTTTCATGCAATAGATTATCTAACCTCTGTATTAGACGGTCTACAATTTCTTTTATTTGTTATTATATTCCTTTCTTTCTCTTTCTATCTTTTCCTGTAATGAGTCACTCAAATGAGGAGGTAAGGTAAAGAAAATAAAGCACACCCCATACTAATTCTAAAACCTATTCCCAAAATGATTCCAAAGTTCTTCTATCTTATAAGGTAGGGACAATCATAGTTTTTCTTTTTAAGGCTTGTAATAAGGTGTTAAAAACAAGAAAATGATAAAGGCTTCAAAGGACTGACATATGGATTATCATAAGGGTAGGAAAATATGACTAATGACTTGATATCACTTAATTGCATCAATCATATCAATTCATACATGTTGAAACATTATTGCTAAACGAAGAATCAATCTAAGTTTTAGCATATTAGCAAACATGAGCGAAATCATACTAGAAATAGAAGGAATGGTAGAAGACGGTCCATTATAATGCAATAGATGGTCTATTAGATGATTAAGCTCAAAATCTCACAAAGGATACTATATCACCAAAGATTCAACCCAAAAATTTTATAACCAACTTATTTATCAATTTTTAAGATAATTAAAACAATATTTCAAGAAACCAAATTTTCAAGAAATATGAAAATGTCAATCACTATACAATCCTAGAAAAACCAAATTTTCTACTTCTATTTTAACTAAAATCAACAAAAACAAGTTAAACAAAAGCAAACAATTCTTGATAAAAACAAACAAATCTTAAAAGTGTGATTCTCCCCCATACTTAAAGCATAAATTGTCTTCCCCATACTTAAAGCATAAATTGTCCTGAGTGTAAAAGCAAATGAGTCAAGTATTAAGAAAAACAAGGAAATGTAAATGGGAGGAAGAGAGATCTCCTTATCAAGTTTGAGGGATCGTAGAAATATGCAAGTTAATTTCTTCAATTGTCTTATTTGTCAAAAGTTTTAGATGGTGAACAATAACTTTAAATATCCTTTTAGAAAATTGACTCTACAATACTACAACAAAAATGAAACTTTTTAGACATAAATTTCAATATAAAATACTAAAACCTTTTAATCTATAACTTATTCATCAAAATATATAACATGAACAAAACATATAACATGAACAATCATAAAATAACATTAAACTATTTATTCAAACAAAAAATTTATATATGTTCTTACAGAGCCTAGAGACCGAGAACAATAAATGTTCTTACGGAGCCTTGAGACTAAGAACAAGACTTCAAGGTGTCAAATGTGCTGGTTTCTCTGCGAATCTTTGACCTCTAGTCGCTGAGATGATGGGGAGATATTTGCTAAAAGTACTCTGATGCTTCTATTAGTGTTTGGTTCTCTGAAGTTAATCGTGTGAATTGGAGTTTATTAAAAAACGTCCTCTTTTAATTTTGCTCACTTTTTACTATTTATACTATCATAGCTGGTGACTCTTCATTTGTCTTATGCCATAAGGAAGACGTATAGTCTCTTTTGTCAGAGATATGATAGTTGCTCTGCACTATGTGTCAGAGGAAGATGTGCAATCTCTTCTGCATAAGATATGATTGCTTGTTCAACACTATGTGTCAAAAGGAAGATGTGCAGTCTCTTTCTGCATAAGATATGATTTTGTTCTGCACTATGTGTCAGAGGGAAGATGTGCAATCTCTTCTTTGTCAGATAATGAAAGCACCGTTTATTGAGATTTTTTTCTTTGTCAGGTGTGGATGCTCATTCCCAATGTAAGGGAAGAGGGGATGTTGGTTTGTTGGTGCTGGTCGGGCACTTGTCAGCTTGGGCACTTGTCAGCTTGGGCACTTGTCAGCTTGGGTACTTGTCGGCCTGTGCACTTTCTATAATGAGCTTTGTGAGTAAATGTTATCGGCCATACTCCTTGGTCATCGTATAGTACACAAGTCTCCCAAGCTTGAATAGTTGTTGAACTATGAAGAGCTTTATGAGTGGTGTTGTCGGCCATACTCCTTGGTGGCCCTATAGTACAGAAGTCTCCCAAGCTTGAATAGTTGTTAAACTATGAAGAGCTTTATGAGTGGTGTTGTCGGCCATACTCCTTGGTGGCCGTATAGGACACAAGCCTCCCAAGCTTGAGTAGTTGTTGAACTATGAAGAGCTTTATGAGTGGTGTTGTCGGCCATACTCCTTGGTGCTCGTATAGTACACAAGCCTCCCAAGCTTAAGTAGTTGTTGAAATATGAAGAGCTTTATGAGTGGTGTTGTCGGCCATACTCCCTAGTGGTCATATAATACACAAGCCTCTCAAACTTGAGTAATTGTTTAACTATAAAGAGCTTTATGAATAGTGTTGTCGACCACACTTTCGAATGGCCGTGTAATTTACCAAAAAATGTTATCGTCCATACTCTCTCATGGTCGTATAATATTATATAAAATAACAATCGATAAAATTAATTTATAAGATAATCCATACACCAACCAACAACACATGATAAAATCCACATTTAAAGAAATATATATCCAATTGATTTTAATTATATTTATATTTTATCCATTTTATATACTCTGTCCCATGAACCTTTACCTTTCAA
>Ga0099825_1001765_pt1 | contig 28047 bp, 18 predicted proteins | sample SiratroredBW_FD_76838 | JGI IMG/M metagenome (GOLD analysis project Ga0099825, IMG submission 76838) | Root nodule microbial communities of legume samples collected from California, USA - Siratro red BW | ecosystem: Host-associated > Plants > Roots > Nodule | place: USA: California | collected...
AAAAAAAAAAAAAAAAATAAAAAAAAAATATATATATATATATATATATATATATATATATATATATATATATATATATATATATATATATATATATTCACACACATATATTATGAGCAATTTCCAAAATTGCAAAATTATTCATACATGCACACACACATATATATTCCTTCACCATGATCTTTTTCGAGTTGTGTGTACAAGATCCACAATATTCTCATAATATTTACTCATCATCATTCTTATAAATAATTTGATGTCCCAATCTCAATATTGGAATGTTCATCTTTATAATTGTAATGTATTTTTTTTCATGAAGAACAACAAAACAATTTTTAGACATAGGGTCTTTGACATAAAACACTTTGGAAATTTGTTATGCCATGATAAATGGATCATCCTTTACCACCTCCTCATTTTTCTCTTAGATCGCCATCATTGACCTTATAACATGACAATTCACACTTGAGACATCTTTTTAACTCTTCAAACTATTTTGTATATAAAATGAAATCATTTAGGCATTTATGCATCTTTTTCTATTTCATTCCCATCAGACAAATTATATTTCTTGGTCATAATTTTGATTAGGTAGTGTATACCCTTCTTGAAGGATTTCCTTCAACAATTCAAACAATTCTAAAAATCTTTCATCAGTCTATGTATTTATTGCCTTCAAATTTATCAACCTTAATGATACAATAGAATCTTTGCATTGTTAAACATATTTTTATACATAAGAGTTTGACGAGAAGAGTCTACTCCAACATCACAAATCATGTCCTCTAATTTGTTGTCCATTGTCGAATCAACAAATTCCTTAGTTTATCACACACTTGACACATCTAACAATTCACTGTGACATGTCCATCTTGTATAATTTCTAAGAAATCCATCAAACAAAAGGTACAACAAGGAAGCAATCATATGTCTATGCAATATGTTATCCACTGGTCTCAATTCCTTCTCTAGTCTAAGAGATGTTGTTGGATACATTGTAGTACTTATCTCTTTAACACCATCTAACTTAAATTTCTTTAGCAACTATCTTACATACTTCATCCGATGTATGTAGATTAGATCATCTACTTGCCTTATCTACAAACCTAAGATGAATATGAGTTCCCCATCATACTCATTTAAAATTCATTATGCATAAGCTTATAAGACTCTTTACAGAGATGCTCATTAATTGCAAAAAAGATAGAATCTTAAACAATGATAAAATTGTCAAAATAGTCTTTGCGAAACAAGGTTGTATCTGTGACATCTTTTACACACACACATTATATATAATAGAAATATAATTATTATAGTTTGTAATAAATGACTCTATTTTCAGATCAGTAGATAATATGTGCTTATCTTAAGAACAACATAAAAATATAATACCTTCTAAAGACAAGAGAAAATAAAATAAACATTTATTGTCGAATAGTTAAAATATGAAATTTAGATTTATTTGTTTTAAATATATAAATAACTTTAAATTTGAAATTTAATTAATATAGAGAAATTAGACAATAGTCATATATATATATATATATATATAGAAGAATTTTATTACTCATGATTAGTTTCATCAAAGACGATGTGTACAAATTTTTCAATGGTTATGGTTTTCTTACTGTATACTCTATATGAATGACTGTATGATGAATAATCTAGGAGGATAACCTTATCAGCCTTTGCATCAAACTTCCCTAGATTATTTTTTTCATTATTCAAGATAAAGCATCCACAACCAAAGATTTTAAATGACATATATTTTATTTTCTACCTTTTTAAAGTTTGTAGGGAGTTTTCTATAAAATTAGTTTGATCATAACTCTATTTAGTACATAACATGCAATGTTCACTGTATATGCCCAAAAATAGTTAGGAAGATTTGATTCATTTAATAAAATTCTAGTTAATTCTTTCAAAGACCTGTTTTTCCTTTCTACCCACACCATTTTGTTGTGGTCTTCTAGGGGCTAAAAAGTTATGTTTTATACCATATTTGTCGTAGAATTTTTCAGACCTTTCATTATGAAATTCCCCTCCATTGTTAATTTTATTTACACAAATGTTACTGTCATTTTCATTTTGTAAAGTTCTAGAAAGTATTTTAAAGGTCGTGAAAGCATAATCCTTAGTTACAATGAATAATGTCCATGTATATCTAAAGTAATCATCTACAATGACCAAACCATAATAGTAACAAGATTTTTGGTTGAGTTCAAGAGGGGTTGAATTTAACTATACTGATTTTTTGCAAAAAGAAGTTTCCAAGAATGAATATCTTCAATTGAATCAATTTACTATAGTCTTGGTTGCCAAACAACATAAAATCAAAAAATAAAATTCGCAAACAATCAGATAAATTTCCTATTTAGAATTACTTTATTTTTACAGTGAGTTAGAATATCAAAAAAGCATAAGTTGAAATATGTAACTAATGTACTGAATTTCTAGTAACACAGAAATACCAAGAATGCAATATTTTATCAGTCAACGACTATGTTTGAGTATTTGGTTATGCTTTTGATGAAAATATACTACAGTACAATATGAAGCAATTTTTAATAGGTTATCAGCCTTACATAAACAATTAATCAGATTTTAATTTTAGTTGGATAAATTTTCATTTAATAACATATTATCTTAGAGCACTTTTAATTGATTGTGATACCCGCAAGTGAACCATCAACACACACTAACACACTAACTCTAATCATCAAGAATCTTTAAGTTTTTTCTTCTCTTGACTTCATCAAATATCTTCAGTACTATTGTCAACAAACTCCCCTTATTTGATGAAGACAATCTAGTGGGTGTGTGTTAAGTAGCTTCAATCCTACATCTGATAACCTGCATAGACTAGACTAAATGATTCAATTTAAATTCAAACTGCTTAAAATAAAATATCACATGACAGGCTTACCAGTAACCATTGATTGAAATGGAACACTATCATATTCATTTTTTCTTAGCACTTCAAAGAACAACTTAAAAATATAATACCTTTGTCTCCTACAGTTGTTTACTCCACTTGAATTGTAATACTTTTAAACCCTACAAACTAGTTACACAATAAAACATACTTCAAAATAGTATCACAATAAAAGATACCATTCATATAATTACCAAATGATGGTTAAGTGTCCAGGTTCAGGGATTTAAGCTATCTAAGCTAAATATTACATAGTATACAAGAACACAACCTCTAAAAATTAAAAAATAGATAATAACTACCACAGAACACAAAACCAACCTAACACAACCTCATTCACACTATTTCTCCCTTATTAAATTCATCAAATAGGATTAAAACAGTATGATGCCAAAAAAAAATAGTAACCATATTGTCAAAAACTCATTAAAATATGACATATATAATGATGCATGTAACCCTAAGTGTTTCTTCCATAATGCAGCTCTACTAATTGGTCTTGAACAACTTCTAATTGATCATGCAAGTGTTGAAACCTTATAGCACAAAATTTATAATGCTTCCTTTGATCACTCGCCATTATATCAAGCTTGCCAAGCACCATTTGTTCAAATCTGAACAATGGCTCTCACTTGTCAATTGGTGGAATGTAGGGAATGCTGGCATTATGCTCTCTAGCAGTTCTACTTGGTCTTACAACATCTGAATTTTTTCCAGTAGTAGCAACAATTACTTGTCCTTCAACTTCTTCATATGTTATGCAAATCTAGTGATCATCAATCATTTTCAACAACTCAATCTTGTGCATGATTGTACAAGTGATCTCATTATGAGGCTTCACTGTTTCAACCAACTCTTCTTCCAAGTCAACACCAAACTGCTCAACCATCTTGGAAACCAAAACCACATATGGCACTCTATAACCATTAAGCCTGTTGGACTTGTTCATGTCATCCTTCCTAACATAAATTCAATTTACCTTTATCCTATTCATGATGTAGTACATAGAATAAGGTATTCCTCAGTAAGAACCACATGATTATATCCCCATGGAGTCAATTGTTGTACCACAAGGAATGCTATGAAATCCTTTCATAACACCATGAGGATTTCTTAAACAAAACCTGAAGAATTGGATTTTATTGTAGTCTTCAATGAATCCTCTCATAACAGCTTGAATCTAGTCATAGCAGTCCACACAAAAGGGATCTCCATGTGAACTCCTTTGACATGGTTCCACATTGAGTCTCCTTCAAAAGTGAGGTTGGTAAAGAACACTTGCACAAGGTCTAGATATATGTTTCTAGTAAGTTTTGGGTGCTTCAGCATCCTCCTAACATCAAGAATTTTCTCCAACTTTAGTGATGCAAACATTAGAAACTTTGGACTGTTGATAATCTTTCTACTAATCTCATGCAAGTACACCTCTATCTTTTCTCAATTTCCTAAGAACCATTTTTCCTTATGGTTATCCTCAACAAGCAACTCTTGATTTTGACGCCTTCCTGTATTTATTCAAGACCTTGTTCCCTTTATTGGAGTGGTGGAGACAAACATGTTTGGCTCAAGCTAATTTTGGTACGACGCTATTTTTGCCTTAAGTGGATTTTAACTAAGGTATGTATGGAATGAATGTATGCAAAGCTGACTAAATAGACATGAATGGAAACAAAAAAAAAATCACAAATTGATTATGCAATAAGTGTAGAATTAGAACAATGGGTGTTACGTAAGGTGCAAAGGCATTTTCGATAAATTCAAAAACGACTACACCTGATTTGACAATTTGTGTAGTCAACTTTTAAGCTTGTACTTTTTGACCACCAATTAAAAGCTAAAATGTGCATGGGCATAATTCATGAAGTAGATCATGCAATCTCTTTGCTTCCACACTTACAATCAAATTAATTTAATGCATTGAAGCATAAATTGATTTGCAAATCAATTGTATTTCACTGCCTTAAACTCTGTTACATATTAACCATCAGATAAAACATAAAAGCATACAATAAATGTAAAAGAAAACTAATTAATTTCAATAAATGTAGATTTGAATAATTAATTGAATCATGTATTCAATTTATTAAAAAATTTTGCACTAATTACAATCACAATAAAATTAACATCCTCAAAACTACAAAATATTTGACATATCCAGAATACCCGATTCAGTCCTTAGAAAATTAGGTTTCTCTTTAGATAGTGGTTTAGTGAAAAGATCAACCCATTGATTTGTTGTTTCAAAAACAATTATTTCACAATCACCATTGTTAATATGGTCTCTAACAAAGTGATGCCTAATCTCAATGTGCTTAGTTTTAGAATGTCAAATAGAAATTTTAGTCAAATTTATAGCACTGGTATTATCACACATTAGAGGTACCTTTGAAAGCTTTAAACCATAATCACTTAGTTGTTGTTTTAACTACAAGATTTGAGCACAAGAACTTCCAACAACAGTGTACTCTGCCCTACAGTTGACAATGCAACACATGCTTGCTTTTTGTTATGCCATGAAATTAGACTTGATCCAAGCAAGTGATATGTTCCACTAGTGTTTTTTCTATCTAATTTGCAACTTGAAAAATCATAATCAAAGTATCCAACCAAATTAAGTGAAACACCATTTGGATATAGTCCAATATTAATAGTTTCTTTCAAATATTTCAAGATCCTCTTGGCTGCATTGAAGTATGATTCTTTTAGATTGGCTTGATATCTTGAACACAAACACACACTGAACATTATACCTAGCATGCTGGTTGTCAAGTAAAGTAATGATCCAATTAGTCCTCTGTATTTAGAAAAGTCTCTATGTCTCTCTTTGTATTTTAAAATTCTTACCTCATATTTTATAAAAATAGACTTTTAACATATTCAATTTATTAAATCTTCCTCTAAGTTGATTTATTTTATTTAAAATGATTGCAATTGATTAAGTCTAAAAAACAACTCTTTAAAAACATTAATATTAAAGTTTTCCTTAAGTCCTATTTTGAAAACAAAATTTTAGATCACTTACTTTTCCATAGAGAAACTTCCATTACTAATACGTGCAAGGATGAACCACTTGAGGAACAAGAGGAAGAGAAGACATGAAGAATAATTTAGATGAAGCATGAAGAAATAAAAGAGAAATAAAAGAATAAAAAAGTAGAGTTGTCGGAAATGGAAGGAACTTGAGGGAATGCAAGAGAAGGAAAGCAACTTGAGATAAGCTCTTTCACCTTTCGAGCTCTCCTAGTCTCACCTAATTAAAGAGAAGCATAAGGATTGCCAACTCATCAAACAACAATCATTATATTCTGTCAACACCCAATTTCGTCTGTGTGAAATAAGAAAAATAATAAAAAATAAAAATAAAAAATAAATTTTTACTATTTTCACCATGTTTCTTTTTCCTTATCTATGTTGAATATAATGGACTTAGCCCATATTTTCTATTAATCTGTTACTATTTTTATCTATAAATAAACAGTCCCTATGTGTGTATTTTACACAAGGGAGATTAATTCATAATTATTTTCTCCTTTATTTTAACATGATATCAAGAGCTTAGGGTTAGGTTAAAACTTTTTAGTGAAACCACTGTTCATCCCTGTTTTCCTGTAGCCGTCTCAGCTGCTCTTATACACCTCTGCGCCTCTTTTGGTCTTCATTTCTTTCACACCCTTATATTTACTATTTACTATGGCGGAGGCTAGAAACGAAGCCTATTTTCTTGAGATTTTTCTCCCTCTTTTGAGATGGTTTCTTTCACTTCGTCTATAGCCTCTTATGTTGCCTTCAATGAATTTCTTAAATGGTATGAGGATCGTCAAAACTTTAGTTTTACTACTTCAGTTGCACATACAACACATACAGGTACATCTTTTGTTGGCATTACTCATTCCAATTCTCTTGGCCTTGGGTTCTAGAATCAGGTGCCATATATGACTAGGTAATAAAAGTTTTTTCTCTTCTATATCTATCTCTGGTTATTTACCTTCCATTACCATGGCTAATGGCTCTAGGGTCTCATCTCATGGTGTTGGTACTATTTATCTCCTTCCTTCGTTGTCTATTGATAATGTTCTCTATGTCCCTAGGTCTCCTTTCAACTTATTATCTATTAGTCATCTCACTTGTTACCTTGATTTTGTTGTTTCTTTCATCAAAGATTCTGTTTGTTTATAGGACTGGAGTTTGGGACGGATAATTGGCACCGAATGTGAGTCTCATGGTCTTTATTACCTATGAACATCTGCACATGTTGGCACGGTTATGGATTCTCCATCTCTCCTTCATGTGTAGTTGGGTCATCCTAGTCTTCTAAGATGCAACAATTTGTTTTAAGTTTGTCCAAGTTATCCAATTTGTCTTATGAGAGGTGTCATTTAGGAAAACAAAGTCGTAATTCTTTTCTTGGAAGTGTTTCACAACGTGTTTCATCCCCTTTTGCCTTAGTTCATTCAGACATTTGGGGACCAAGTCGTGTTAAGTCTAATTTAGGATTTCAATATTTTGTTACTTTTATTGATGATTTTTTCAAGATGCACTTGGTTATTTTTAATGAAAATCGTTCTGAGTTAGTTTCTATATTTCAATCTTTTTTTAATGAAATTAAAAATCAATTTGGAGTTTCAATTAGAATCTTACGCAGTGATAATGCTCATGAGTATCTTTCTCATTCTTTTAACACTTTTATGAAATCTCAAGGCATTCTTCACCAAACTTCATGTGCTTATACACCTCAACAAAATGGGGTGGCTGAGGGCAAGAACAGACATCTTGTTGAAACTACTCATACTCTTTTAATTCATGGTGGGGTTCCTCAAAGGTTTTAGGGTGATGCTATTCTTAGTGCATGTTATTTAATTAATCGCATGCCATCCTCAATTTTAAATAATAAAATTCCTCATTCTATTTTATTCCCTTATGAACCTCTTCATATCTTACCTCTTAAAGTTTTTAAGTCTACTTGCTTTGTTCATAATTTTGGTCCTGGTCTTGATAAATTATCTGCCTAGTCACACAAATGTGTCTTTTGAGGATTTACTAGATCTAAAAAGGGATATAAATGTTTCTCACCCTCTCTTAACCGTTACTTCATTTTTGAAGATGTCACATTTATTGAGCCTTCTTTTTATTTTAAGTCTTTATCTTCTTCACCTGTGTCTCCATCTAATCAAGTACATATTCCAATTATCTTTGATACTCCAGTTGTGTCTAGTGTTCCTAAAGATTCCTCTCATCCACCACCTCTCAGGTTTATATTCATCATCAAACTTCTCATTGTCCATCCGATGACTCTCTTCCCCCCCTCTGGCTCCGACAGTTGAACTTGATCTTCCCATTGTCATTAGTAAAGGTACACGTTCTACTCGTAATCCCTCTCCATATTATACTGCATTATGTTATCATAAACTATCTCAACCTTTTTATACTTGTCTTTCGTCTATTTCTTCTGTGTCCATTCCAAAAACTGTTGGTGATGCCTTAGCCCATCTTGGTTGGCGTCAAGCAATGCTCGATAAAATAAGTTCTTTTCAGAACAGTGGAACTTGGGAACTCATTCCTTTACCTTATGGTACCTTCTGGGAAATCTGTTGTTGGTTGCAGGTAGGTTTTTGCTACCAAAGTTGGTCCTGAAGGTGCTATTGGTCATTTCAAAGCTCATCTTGTGGCTAAAGGTTATACACAAATTTTTGGTTTAGACTATGGTGATACTTTTTTCTCCTGTGGCAAAGATGGCTTATGTTCGTTTATTCATAGCTATGGAAGCTCTTCAAAGATGGTCTCTTTATCAATTGGATGTTAAAAATGCTTTTCTTAATGGGGATTTGGAGGAAGAAATTTATATGGAGCAACCTCCAGGTTTTGCTTCTCAGGGGGAGTCCTTTAGATTGGTGTGTCTCTTTTAGATTGGTATGTCATCTCCACAAATCTTTATATGGCCTTAAGCAGTCTCCTAGGGCTTGGTTTGGAAAATTCAACAATGTTGTTCAACAATTTGGTATGACTCACAGTGAGGCAGATCATTCAGTTTTTTATCGTCACTCAAGAGTTGGGTCTATCTATCTACTGGTATATGTTGATGACGTTGTTCGTACAAGTAATGATAACCATGACATCTCTCAGATAAAACAACATATTTGTCACCACTTTCAGACTAAAGATCTTAGCAAACTTAGGTATTTCTTGGGGATTAAGGTAGCACAATCTAACAATGGTATTGTTATCTCTCAAAGAAAGTATGCATTGGAAATTTCAGAGGAAACTGGATTGATGAATTCAAAATCTGTTATAACACCCATGGATCCTAATACCAAACTTCTACCTAGTCAGGGGGAGTGATGGAGAGGCTCCTAGGTGTTTTAGCTTCTTACGCAAGCTTCCAATTATGTAGCGTATGAATAAGCATAGTTGCTCGAACAAATGCCATGGAAGGAGCTTCTCTTGGTACGAAAGCAATGGATAATGGAAGAAGAACCGCGGAAGGTGGCATAGAGAGGAAATTGTACGGTGAAAATGGTGAGTTAGGTGATGAAAGCCTTGAAGGAGGTTAGGTCAACCTTCAAGAGAGAGCTTCTTGCTTCTTGGAGAAGAAACTCAATGAGAAACTTGATCAAATGACACTTATATCTGATAATCAGGTTGCCCTTCATATTAGCTCAAATCCTCTCTTTCATGAAAGGACTAGACATATTGAGATTGATTGTCATTTCATTCAAGAGAAAATTATATTTAGAGACATCAAGACTGAATTTGTTAATTCGAATGATCAGTTAGCTGATATTTTACTAAATCTTTACGGGGACCTAGAATTGATTATATTTGTAACAAGCTTGGTTCATATGATTTATATGCACCAACTTGAGGGAGCGTGTTGAATATAATGAGCTTAGCCCATATTTTCTATTAGTCTGTTACTATTTTTATCTATAAATAAATAGTCCCTATGTGTGTATTTTATACAAGGGAGATTAATTCATAATTATTTTCTCCTTTATTTTAACAATCTACATTATTTTTTGGCATCAACGTTGGGCTTTTTTCCCATATTTCTATTTTTAGTGCTTTTCTTTTTGTTGGATCATTTTACTAATTACACTAACCTTTTTTTTAGGTTTTATTGGGTCAGGCCCATTATTGATTTCCATGTTCATTTTGCTATCTATACCTAATTATTTTTGTCGCGACCTCGTCGATGACGAACGACGATCCAAAAGAATAAAGTAATAATAATAATAATAATAATAATAATAATAATAATAATAATAATAATAATAATACATGATAAAATAGTAAAATGTGGGAAAAACGAAAATAATAGAATGGAGTCGCCACCATAATTTTAAGGAAAACTATGAAAACCAAAAAAAGGGTCTGCAAGTTCAAAGGAAAGGGTAAGGGAGTCGGTTATGAGTGGGGAAGGTATTAGCACCCCACTACGCCTGTCTAAAGACATCTAAAAACAGTACCTTAAATTGAAATGTAAATGACAATAAAACAATTTCTAGATGACTTAATTTTCTAAATTAAACAAGGAAACGCAAGTGAAGATGAAATTTTAAATAAAGGGGGACACGACGAGGTTTGACCTCGCTCCTACGTATTTCTATTATGAAATAGAAAATCAGGGCATATGTTGTTCTTCCTATATCAAAGGGAAATTAAGTTTTCTTTTAATTTTATTTTTCCTATATTTCTATTTTTCTTACTATTATTTTTTATTAAAAAACATTAAATTGAGAGACGAAGGTATTTCAGTCTTTTTGGGATTTAGAAACATAGGTTATGTAGAGTGTGAGCAAAAGAAAGTTAGATCAAAAGGAAGACAATGGTCATGCCAAGATACCACGCACATTGCCAGCGGACGTGGCTTGTATGGGGTTGCATGGCTAGCTAAGGTTACCTTGGTTCGCCAAAATTCCAGTGTATAAAAGATAGCAACGCATGTGCATTTCCTTACACTGTGAATTTAGGGAACCAAAGTTCCCATGGGCTCAACCTAAGTTTATTGACTTGATAAACAAGCGTAGTATGGACGCAGGTATGGTAAAGAGAGATTTTTCTTCTTAATCACTACAGATGAACCCCAATGGAGAAGCATACTTGCATAAGGTTATCATCTTGATGAATTAAGTCCTAACTTAAACTAAACTAAAGCAAAAAGGAAGCAATCAAATAAGATGGGAGCCAATGTATATGATGAGGGAACCGAAGGGAGAGAGTTTTATCAAGAAACAAGCAAATCTAAAACAAACACATCCATTGGACAGCATTCATGCCACTAGTAGATTCATTTAGCTCATGCAAGTCTCCTGGACCAAAATGGAACAAATTGGAACGTGAAAACAGCCTCATGCATGACATATAAAAACAGCCCAAAATGGTGAAACCTAAATTTCGGGGCAGAATTTTAAGGGTCAAATGGGAACATAAATGAGCGAGCCATATATCAATTTGAAGAGCGCTATGAGCTCTTTTTAACGCCTACTCTCACTACGGCTACGACTTTAAGGATTACTTCTAATTTCGCTCCAAAGTGAGGACAGTGAAACTATTTGCGCACACCAGGTGTTGGACGAAATGCTCCTAGAGTTTATGATTTTCGAAACTAATCTCTATGCGTTTTAGTTCAGTGTGATCCTATATCTTCATTCAATCACACTCTATAAGCCTTAAACTACCTAAGGAATGCAATGCATGCACTAAAACACCTCAACTCACCTTTTCTCTTTCTCACTTACACTCAAAAACATGTTTATTAGTATTATAATTGTAATAATAAGTATAATAATAACTGTAACATGACAGAAAAGTTGTTTTCGTCTGATGGTTGTAGGTTCTCTCAAGCTACAGAGAGGTCTTGGCTTCAACTCCCACTTGGTACACTTTATCAAAAACTTTATTGAAATGATTAATGGTGGGTAATAAAAATAAAAATAATATAATGATAATAGGAATAATAGATGTAAAAATAATATATATTTTTTATAATAAAAATAATTTTCATTAATTTTTAAAATATTTTTAACATCGGTCACACAATCGATCACATATTTGGTCACATAATCAGTCACAGATTCGGTCACAGAATCGGTCACAGATTCGGTCACAGAATTGGTTACAGATTTGGTCACAAAATCGGTCACTATACATCAGCGACCAGCAAAATAGCAACTGACGTGTTTGGTCACTAAATCGGTCACTGTTTTAATCAGTGACCGATTTTAGTCATTTAGTAACCGATTTTTTGGTCACTATCAATGATTTTTCTAGTAGTGTATATATATATTTTAAACAAAAATCATCAACCGAGTGTTATGAAAAATAATCAAGGCTTTGCTTTAGAAGCTTCCCATCATCGTTTCTTTTTTCTTCATCATTCTTCTATTTTTTCTTTTATTTCTTTTTTCACTTTGTGATAACATTCTTGTATTGGACACATCATTTTTATTTTGAATTGATGACACACTTTCTTTTTTTGAATTTCTTCTCTAAGCCTTTGGAGTTTCTGATGTACTCCTCCTTGGATGGATCACTTCTATTTGATACTTAAGAGCCTTTGATGTATACCTTGACAATTCTTTTTTTTTAATATGATGATGATTCTCGTTTAGGATAATTTGAAAGGAATATTACTCTTTTTTTTCTCAAAAAAGGTACAAAGAATTTATAATAATTTTCTTTTTTCATAATAAAGAAACATGGCCACATATCATTTTGATTCCTGACTGCTTAATTTTCAAAGAGATTAACCCCGCAGCAAAGTTTGACCTCCAACACGTGTCGTCTCTGTTCTTTTTTTCTTTCTATCTTTTTTCCGTCCTATCTTTTGCTTAGACCGCCCTTGTGGGTTTTCAATCTAACAGACTACTTTTTTTTCTTTTTTTTTCAAATGCCCCTGGAGAACGAAGATTTGAAATTTAGAAATTAACCAACTGCCCCAATGTGAGGTTCTCTTTCTGCTCTTTCATGTGATGATGACAACAACTTAGGCAAATCCTTTAGTTTTGGTATAAATGAAGGAAGGAAGGCTCATGATTTTCAAGCCATATGCACGTAAAAATGTTTTAACCGAAAAAGTCCATTTAATTCCATATTCAAAACGTCAATTTTTAGGAAATTACAACATCCTTTTTTTTATAATTTTTCAAATCTTATGAATTCAATAATTTATGAATAAATGATTCATCAAGCGATGCTTGGTTCATTTTTTAGTTATTCTTAATTTTTAATAGAACATTTCTTTTAAGCGACATCCTATAAGACCTGTCCGAATATCAACAAGTACTGACTTATGAACAAACGCATGACATTTATTGATATCGTAAGCTTTAAAGAATCAGATCCTTCTTGGTAATTGCATTGCATGAAATTTTCAACAAAATACATCTAAATGCAAACTCATAGCCATGAAAATCAGCAAGTATGTATCAAGCATCCTCTGACTTCCTTCAATTGTAGTATCATCCTTTCCTTGTTAACTTGGCATTGGTTGAGAACTATCCCGAAAGAATATTGTCTTCAACATTAGACATCTCTTCTGAGAAGCTCAACATCCTGCGTCTAGTAGAGATTGCACTTCGCGTTAAATGCTAATCACCTTTCTATAGAATATCCAAATATCCCATCATGAGAGTCAGAGGGCAGATCGCCACTAGTTTATCACTAAGAAGTTTTCGCAGTAGTTTTGTATAAGTCATCAGAATGGGAGTGAATTGAACAACTTTCTTCTTCTGATTGACATCTTTATTTGGTGTTGAATTTTGGCACCGGCCTTGATTAGATTTCATTTCCCCCTTTCGGTTTTGTTGATGTAGATTATTTGATACATATGATGGATGAATATCATAATGAGAATTGTTAAAGGTTACTTGAACTTCACCCTCCTTCCTTTTAGGATTTTCTATGTTGGGATTTGTGCCTGCAGACTGGCCATGTGCAATTTTCCTACTTTTCAATCCAAACTCAATCCTTTCCCCAATGATCACAATGTCAAAAAAATTGGAAAAGACACTTCCTAGCATGTACTCATGGAAGGGAGACTTCAATGTGTCAATGAACATTATACCATTTCCTTTTCATGTAAAGGTGGTTCTACTTGGGCTGCCAATTCTCTCCACCTCTAAGCATATTCTCCAAAGGTTTCAACCCTTTTCTTTGACATATTCTGGAGTTCTAGCCTATCAGAAGCCATATCAATATTGTATTTATACTGCTTTAGGAATGCGTCAACTAAATCTTTCCATGATCTGATTCGAGTTGGTTCCAGATGCATATACCAACATAGAGCATTGCCGGCTAAGCAGTCTTGAAAGAAATGCACTAATAATTTCTCATTACTAGCATGTGTTGCCATCTTTCTGCAATACATTGTCAGATGGTTCTTAGGACAAGAGACACCTTTGTACTTCTCAAAATCATGTACTTTGAATTTGGGAGGAATTACAACGTCAGATACCAAACATAATCCTATTGTGTCCCCAAATCCAAAACTACCTCCTCGTTCAATAACTCTAAGTCCTTCACTACAAGAAAAACTAATTTTACCCACAGCTAAAATCCATAGGTAACAACAAAAATCTGTGGATAAATTAGCATTACCCACAGATTACCCACGAACAAAAATCCGTAGGTAATTTCGGCGTAGGTAATTTATCTATGGAAATTGAGTCCGTGGGAAATTGAAGTCGTGGGTAATACCCACCAACTCCAATCCGTGGGTAATACCCACCAACTCCAGTCTGTGGGTAATGTGGATAAATTCGTAGGTAAAATGTTCATTTTAATTAAATTGTATAAAACATTCAAAATATCCAACATATCCAACAATCAAGCATCATTCAATACACCTAACAAAAAATAAAATTTATATTTAATTTCAAATTGAAGCATAATATATATAGTTGAAGTCTCATCATACACAGTAAGTCAAAGATAACATAATTCCAAAATAAAGTAAACTTGAAACAAAATCCACAATGTAAATAAACTTGAACCATAATCAAATACTCAGTGCCTAAAATCCTAATAGTTTGCAAAATGTCTAGGTTGTCCATGCTTATTTTGTTGTTTGTTGGGTGGTTCCTCATGCTCATTTTCTTGTTGGCTGGACGATTGTTATTGTGGCTGATGTTGTTGAACTTCTGGTTCAAATGCACTTCTTGATTGAGGTGGAAGTATAGAAAGAACCAGATTAAGCAATGCTTTCATTTGTTGACTAAGTCTGACATTGTCTTTCCTAAGTTGTTTCATCTCCCTAGTTTGTTCTAAATCATGAGAGAAAGTTGAAGGTTCATGTTATGTGAGAGTATTGCTAGATTTAAACTTACGAGCAAGCTCTCCAACCCCGTAAATTCGACCTTTCTTTTTGCCACCTACAATAAAAAGCCAACTTTCAATTCTTAATTTGTCTTTCTCTACAGGATCTACGGGGGATGATTCAAATTGTGATGTAGAAGATCCAACTTGTGATCTAACTTGAGTAAATATACTCTCAAATTGTTCTTGTTATTCATACATGATATTAACGTTATTCATACAGTACATTACTAAAATAAAGAAAAATAACAATAACAAATGTAACTCACAATTGTCCTTCTTGATCTTTCATCAACGAATTCACCATTACTCTTCGGTTTATGAGTCTGCTTAAATACCTCATCAATATGTGCAGGACGACCCAACACTTTTGCCTATGAACAATATAATAGTATTATGGTTATGCAAGGCAATATCATCCAACTTGGTGTATTTTGATATAATCCAATGCAATATATTATAAAATATCATATATTGTATAATAGAATAATATGTAATCATAAAGTATAATTCAAAATCAATTACACTCAAAATTCAATACAACATGTATGTTTTGTATACGTACCATGCGAATGGCATGCTCATGTGTAGTTATGGAGCCACCAGTATGTAAAGAATCACCCGTGTTAGATGCTCGATTTTTTTGCGCTTGAATACACTTGGCACGAAAGTCAGATGAATTCCACTTCAATAGCAGAGAACTCCACACTTCATCAAACATCCAATTAGGCTTTTTTCAAGTTTTTCTGGCTTCCATAAACATTTCTGATAGCCTATGTGCGGCTTTGAAGTGGAAGTTTTTTTCTAATCATTTCCTCATGTTCAGGTTTCCAACTGACTTTTGTCTGTATAAGCACAAAATGTGTACTTAAAAATGACAAACTTTGTGAATACTTGACATTAAAGAAATAATAACTAAAGAAATACTTGATAATCAAGAATAAACTATGACATTCAGTACAACATGATTATAACCTCTTGGACTCAACAACTAAATCACAATAAAAGCCAAAATTTTGGGTTTGATAGTGAGTCCTCCAACATGATATCCTCTTATAGGTGCTCGAGGATTCCTTAGGCAGGATTTGAAGAACTAGTTTCTATTGAAATCTTCCAATGAGCTGGTGTTGCCTTTACTTACTGTTCTGCTAGTATTCTTTAGAGCGGCCACTCCAGTTCATACTTATGTAGTGATGATCATGTCCACCACCTTCACATGCAAGTACATAACATTATCTTCAAATGTGAGATTGGTGAAAAATATGCTCACCAAATTTGGATACAAATTTCTAGTGAGGTTCAGAAAATTTTCCAGTTTTTTATGCTTAAGCATCCTCTTCACATTTTTGAGATTCTTTTGTTCCAGCCATTCCATTTTTAGGAACTCAGGATTGTTGATCACTTTTCTGCTCACTTCATACAAATAAACTACAATCTGCTTATGGTTTCCCAAAAACCACCTTTCTAAGTGGTCAGCTTCTCAAGCTTCTTCTTCTTCAACTATTTGTCTGCTTGTGTTCTTTGAAGCTCTAGATCTTTTCTTTAGTTTGGTTGAGAACAGACATGATTAGAGGAAAATGAGTGGTTGTGCAGAGGTGAAAATAATAGGCCATGCAACTTAGATGTTTACTAATATGAGTGATTTCTCTAGTGCAAAGATGAGTGAATGAATGCATGCAGTATGTAGTATTATAAGCAGTTCACACAAGTAAAGAATAATGCATTTAATATGTAGTGAATGACAATTCATCAAGTTGATTCTGGTGGTTGAGATTTTGTACAGATTCAATTAATTAAATCAGATAGATCTTAGCTTCAGTAGCCCCTGAAAGCAGCATTTTCTGTCCAAGACATTTTAACCCTCAATTAATTGATGACAAATGGCTCCTTGAGTAGTTTCTCCTCTAGTTCACGCCACCCTCGTGTTTTGGATTTCTCACTTCATTCAACTTTATTTAACAACTTGTTGATTGGTTCTATAGTTGATCAGACTTCACACTGGAATTTTCATGCTTACACAATAAACTACAAGCATTAGAATCAATTGCAAATTAGTTTAAATCAGTTACAGATTAGTGTAGTAAAATAACAATTAATTAAATTTTGATATTAATCAATTTAAACTGTGATGCAAATGCTAAAATTATAAAAAAAAATAATTATCACACTTATATAATACTGTTCAAATCAATTATGCCCAGTTCAGTTCAATGCAAATTGAACTTATCCTTTCCTAGTGGTTTAGTGAACAAATCAGCTAATTGTTTCTAAGAAACAACAAATTGAATTTCACAGTCACCATTATTCACATGATCTTTGATATAGTGATGGCGAATTTCAATATGTTTTGTTCTAGAATGCTACATTGGATTATTGGTTACATTAATAGCACTTGTGTTATCACAAAATAAGGGAATTTTAGAAAGATTTAGTCCAAAATCACTTAGTTGTTACTTGAGCCATAGACTTTGTGCACAATAGCTTTCAACTGCTATATGTTATGCTTCTGGAATCGACAATGCTACATAAGCTTGCTTCTTGTTGTGCCCTGAAATTAGACTTGATCGAAGCAAGTGGCATGTTCCACTATTGCTTTTTCTATCCAATTTACAACCCACAAAATCAGAATCATAATAGCCAACTAAATTCAATGCTACCTCACTTGGATACCACAGTCCAACTTTAGTAGTGCCCTTTAAGTATTTCAGAATTTGTTTAGTTGCACTAAAATGAGATTCCTTGGGATTTTATTGGTATCTAGCACATAGACACACACTAAACATTATGTTTGGTCTGCTTGCAGTTAGATATAGGAGTGAGCCAATCAATCCTCTATATTTGGTTTGCTCCACACTGATTCCAGCTTCATCTGCATCTAGATAGCATCCAGTAGCAATTGGTGTAGCTGCTTCCTTGTAATTTTCCATCTCAAATTTCCTTAGCAATTCTTTGCCATACTTTGATTGACTTAAGAAGGTTCCACGCTTGAATTACTTGATCTGCAGTCCCAAGAAATAGTCCAGCTCTCCCATCATAGACATTTCAATTTCTCCATTAGGATACTTAGCACAATAGTATATAAGGCGTGATCGCTATTGCCATGACGATTGTCGTTGAATTTTCATTTGATCTAAACAGGCAAAGAATTGGGCCCAATCTTATGCACTCTTCAATTCCAGTCTTCTTTGTATTACTAGCTCAACTGGACATTTGATCCCAACCATCCCTTTTTCCAGTACGAGAAATCAACCACACATAAAGAGTAGACTAGTAATATGGCAGTTTCTTCACCTTTCTTTCACGGCATAAATTTAAGGTCACATAGGTGTCTGCCAATATTGCAGTAACTAGACTTCCAGATTGACTTTTAATAGCAAAGAACACGTATATTGCAACATAATCCACATATCCCTAAAAATTTGGAAATAGCAAGATGTCATACAGAGTTAAAGCGAAAACATCCATAAAAGTTTCCCAATTTTCCTTGTCGTTCAATTGCTGTAAATATGTTTCTAAAAATCCTTGAGAAAGCCCTTTTGTGTTTTTTATAGTGACCAGCCTATCCTCCAACTCCTTAAAAATATTTTCGTGATCCTCGGCAATGTGAAAACAGAAGTGTGATGCTCTAGGTGCTGATGCTCCAGGTGCCTATACGAAACTTTTCCTCCAAAGGGCATATCCAGGATTTTCTCAAATTCTTCAATTGTATGTACTAACTGGAAGTCTTGAAAGGTGAAACATCTCAACGGTGCATTATAGTACTAGGCAAGAGCAGTAATCGCTGGTGTTTGAACTTCCACTTCTAATAGTCCCAACAGATTTACATATTTACTTCTTAAAATTCCACTCTGTATTGCCTTAAGTTTCCTTCCCAATTTTCTAAGCCCATTTAGATTATTCTCCACTACTTTGATTCTTAAATTTTTCTTCAAACTTTCCAAGTTAAGTTCTCTCAGTTTTAAATCTGATGTCAAGTTCCATGATACTTATTCGTACAATTTTACTATATTACTGCCTAAAAACAAATTATAGATATGTATGACTAAATGGAATAACATGCATACAATGCATTGAAAAAGTAACATGGTTTATATCTCCACACATCTTTCTCCTCCAATTACATCATGTTACAAAATGTGCAATTACCATAAATCATCCAATGAATCCAGCGAAAGGTTGAAGCACAGTAACATATCTGTTAGTGCCCTAGACAAAGTTTAACATTTAGGTGCTTAAAGGATCTAGGTTTGTAAATGCACGCTCACAGGGATAGTTCCTAATACCTAGAGGTTTAAGGTCACTAGAGCTATGACTCACTTTATTGCACCATCCACAATAGCTAGTAAACAACTTACTATGAACAGGCAAATAAAGCGAACAAACTCTAGCTGGGGTTTTCGTAAAAACCATAAAAGGAAGTACATCCCCATCAGTATTGCTATCAACCCCTTTAATTCTAAGCTTGCTCAGGCCCGAGTATAGGGCTCCTTTCATGATATGCAATGATAAAAGTGTGTGTGCGAAGGGAGAAAATACACCCAAACCCCTCCTGGGAAACAAACAGAATATCCCAGGCAAATATATATAACATGTCGTCTATCCTAGGATTCAATATTTCAACAATAATTATAAAAGTGGGAACATAAACAAACATATATACAAAAATAAAGGGAAAGATAAACATTTATAAAGTCACACTTATTCTAACTCATTCAATTAAAATTGGTCTGACTCTCTAAATTTTACTAGTGGAGTCATCATCTGTCGTAACCTGGATCATGACGGGACCACGATCCGAAAGAGAAAAATGAAAATGTTTGTGATGAAAAGAGATGGATTCGTCATCATAGTTTATTATGGAAAATTATGGGAAAGCCAAGAACGATATGGTTTGCAGAATAGAGTTAAATTTGGGAGTCTGTAACGTATGGGGAAGGTATTAGCACCCTTACAACATCTGTACTAAGACTGTATCTTTAATCAAATGAGTGTAATGAGTGTGGTTTTATAAAATGTTTGTTTCTTCCCCAAAAGGATATGAAAACTTAAATAAAAACAAAAAATATTTTTTAAATTAGGGGACACGGCAAGGATTGACCTTGCTCCTATGTATTTTCATCCGTGATAGAAAATCAGAACATATGTAGTTCTAAAGGAAAGTTGTTTGTTTGAGTGTTTGAGCGTTTGATGTTTTCTAAATTTTGAAAATTGTATATTTTTATTTTTAGAAATTTGATATTTTAGTAGGAATTAAAAAAAATATATATTGCATAGATGCAGAATTTGTTGAGAAAAAAGATTTGACCAAAAGCAATTAGTTTAGGGTTATAGGCATTCGGAAGAAGGTTTAGTCTATTCGGTAAAGGGGTTAAAGTCATTTGGCAAAGGGTTTAGGGTACTCGGTAAAGGTTCTACATGATGTCATTCGACTCCGAGTGACGTCATGCAATATGGAGTTTATGGAGAAGTGATTTTGTGTTTAGAATGATGTTGAGGGACGTCATGCAGTACTGGTTTAGGGTACTCTATAGAGGCTTAGAGGCATTCAATAAACGTTCTGGGCTTTTCAGTTTAGGGTTATGGGCATTCGGAGGAACGTTTAGGCTATTCGGTAAAGGGGTTAAATCATTCGGAGGAAAGTTTAGAGGAAAATGCTTACATCATTCGGTAAGCTGCAGGCATGATTGAAGATGAAACATGAAGTCATTGTTGCAGTAGGGATTAGGTGGTGCTTACGACAGAGAAGGTGGTTTTTATGGCAGAATGATAGTATTGCGCGCTCTCACGGCATCAGCATCGTCTCCCTCTTCTCTTTTTGATTTCTTCTGTTTCCTTTCTTTGTTTCTTTTATTCTATTTGGGTTTCGTCATTGGCTTAAATTACGCAATGTTGAGAATTGATATGCATGAAGGTTGAGGGACAAATGTGCGAATTCAATGAGGGGCGAGAATAGGTATCGATTTCCACACCAGAATTGTGCCCATGGCAGCAATTATTTTTAATTAATTACAGTGTCAATGTAAAAGGGTTTTCAAGATTGGATATGTTCTGCACTCTATTCTCTATATTTAATTTCTCTCGAATACGCTTTCTACAGAGAGAATTCTTACTGTTTTTCACTCATATCTCGTTCAGGAACAAAGATACATAATATAATTGTATAATGAATGTAAAATAGAGACACAGAGATTGGAATTAAGAAAGAAAACGCAACAGAGATCAACATTCATGATCGTGTAGCATTAAGTTTTCAAACGTACATCTCGAAGCTCCTGAAACCTTGTTCTTGATGCTTTCTTATTCTTTTCTTGCTTCTGCAATGCCTTCTAAAATGCTTCCTTCTCTGAAACCGTATCGCTCTCTGTGCAAATTTCTTTCTACAAACGTAATCCTTTGTATGAATCGTTCTTTCTCTTTAAACATAATTTTCTTTTTGAATCTCTCTATGCATGTGTTTTCTATTTAATTCTCTCTGTGCATGTGTTTTCTATTTAATTCTCTCTATGCATTTCTCTTTTGTAACCTCAAGCTTTAACTATCTTTCCTTTTTAAATGCACAATTTTGATGATTCAGTGTATTGGACTCAGGTTCAATGAACGAGAGCCTCGTCGTTGCTTCCAATGAGTGCAATATCGTTTATAATTCACTGAACCCTACACATTCTATTTTTTTAGTTAAATAATTTATCCTTGCAACATCTATTTTTGTCCATATTTTTGTCTCTGTCAGCGTTTATCATGTGCAGGGTTTTTGTGATGTTAATCATGCAGGTGACAAGCTGGAAAGGAAAATCATAAGTGATGGTTGTCATGTTATTAGAGGAAATTAGATTTTCTGGATGGCCAAGAAATAAGGAACCATAACCCTGTCCACTGCAGAAGTCAAGTACATATCAGCTGCTCATTGTTGTACACAATTGTTGTGGATGAAGAATCAGTTGAAAGATTATAATGTCCAGTAAAATCCCTATATTTTGTGATAATAATGTTGTAATTAATCTTTCTAAAAGTCCTATTTTGTGTTCTATGGCTAAACATATTGAAATTAAACATCATTTCCTTAGGGATCATGTACAAAAAGGTCATGTTGAATTAAAGTTTGTTTCTATAAATCATCAACTTGTTGATATCTTTACAAAATCACTTGTTGAAGAGAGATTTCATCATCTTAGGGATTTTTTAGGTATGACATTTGTCAAAGAGTGATTTGATCTATTTCCCCCCGATCTAAGCAATAATTTTGATCTTTTTTGAAATTGTGATTGAAATTATTATGCATTTTTAAAATTTGAGATTTTGATTTCTATTGTTTGGATTCACTGAAAATTGGTAAATTAAGATAGTGTTGAAAATCAATGCATTGAAATTGGTGGTACAATTTTTTCCCTGGTGAATTTTTTAACCTAATTGATGGATGGATCATTCTATGTCATACCTCTGTATTTAAGTGTGAATTTGTTCATAATGGCTTATGCATCAGAATTTAGCTTGATTCTCTATTTTTATGACACTAGTAACATGTATTGTTTAAGATGATTGAGGACATTTTGCTTCTTGCCTCTCATATTCTTTTCTTATATTTTAATTTTATACTCACCACAATTATGTCATTTAGAAGAGAAATAAGCATTGGAAATCATTTAGCAAAAGACATTTGAAAAAGTGTAAAATATGTGATTATGTTCTACAATACAAGAGAGACCAAATACATTTAAAAAAACTTGAAGAAGTAGAATGCGTCATATTAGAGAAATAAAAAACTTTTAAAACAAAATATAACTTATTCAAAATAACTAAGTTTGCTACAAAAGTCCAAGTATTTGGAAATTCTTTTAACATTAGACGATCTTTAAAAATCACTAGCAGTTGCTACCCAAAGTTGATATAATTTCCAATTGATCTTCTTTGCTTCTTTATTTTCTTTATTTTCTACTTGATATTGTTTTCCGCTATTCATTTTTCTCTGCATGTCCTAGTCACTTTTAACTATTGTTACTAAGTATTATGGATATGAGAATTATGTTAAATTTATAATTATGTTTGCTTACATCAACATTTAATAAATATACACAAGCCGAAAACAACTGAGAGTTGGAAAGTTTTTTTGTGTACCCGGTGTATTACTTGTTTTTTTCTTCATTTTAACTATTATCTTGGTTGATCTAATTTAAAGAATTTCATTCACCTTTTTCTTGATTTATTATTTTCTTGATTCATGTTTCTGCCAATTCTATTTTTCTTTTGGATCAAAATTGTAGTAATGATTTCTTTTTGATGTTGCCAAAATCAAGAGGGAGAATAGGTCATCATCTACAAAGTTGCATTGCATTACATTACATAACTAGTTGCATAATTTTCTACAAAATTTATCTGAGCATAACTTTCTACATAATTTGCATACTTGTTTCTGCATAATAATTAAATGTTATGAGTTGTTTTTGTCATCATCGAAAAGGGGAGATTGTTGAGTCATTAGGCAGTCTCATTGGTTTCTTGCATTAGATGATCTCGTTCATTGCATGGTTTTTAATGTTTATGTTTTGATGATAACAAAATCAACTTTATGTTTTAATAATTTGTTTTAATAATGTTTGTGGGAAAAAATTAAATAATGAGTTGATATTTGTTAAAGATAGAATTTTATTATTAAAAAGATAAATTTTGATTTTCGATAAAACTAGAATTGATTTTTGACTAAGATAAAATTTGACTATAAAGATAGAATTTGATATTTGATAAAGATAAAATGTGATTTTTGATAAAGATAAATTTCGATTTTTGATAATGATAGAATTTGATTTTTGATAGAGATAGAATTTGATTTTTGATAGAGATAAAATTTGATATTTGATAAAGATAAAAATTTGATTTTTGATTCAAGATGTAGCACTAGTGTTATGCATAATCAAATTTAATTCTTCCATGATTTTAGGAAAGGTATTTTATTCTTATTTTTTGTAACAAAAAATAAAAGGTTACACCCATATGTGATATTATTCACGCCACTTCATGTAGATTACAAAATTTATCAATTGATGATATCTTCTATTATTATTTTAAATAAAACAAAATTTAAAGAGAGATGCAAGCATAATTCTCAATACATTGAAGATATACTCACACAACATATTAAAAAATCCAAGTATCAGAATCTTACTAAAAGACATATTCAAGTTGCATATGTTAATTTCAATATCTATAAATAGGATTCAAAGGACCACAACAAGGAGTACCAAAGTAAGTCAAACACTTAAAGATTAATTAAGAGTTCTAGGCAGTAAGCATCTAGAATAGAAAAAATATTTTGGGTTGAGAGTTTAAATTATTTTTCATTTTGTAAAGTTAAACCTAGTGCACTTTTATTGTTCTTTTTGTAAGAGTGTTTATTGTTTGAGAGTTCTTAGTCTCAAGGAGAGATAATAATCATGTTTTCTAGAGAGGAGAGAATACTTGTGTTTCCTGAAGAGAAGATAATAGTCGTATAATCTGGAGGTGATAATACTTGTTTTGATCAATTGATTAGTGAAAACTCTTAAACAATTGCTTAAGGGGACTAGATGTAGCTCAAGTTTGAGTGAACCAATATAAAACTTGTGTGCCTCAATTTTAATTGTTGCCTTGAATTTTATTATTGCCTAATTACTATCATCTATAAATTGAGTTTGTCGACTCCATTCAACTCCCCTTTTGGAGCCAACTGCACCTTTAAGAAACACTTCCCTAACTTAGAATAGTTGCAAATTATACAGCGCAATCACAATTCAGAGAAGCTTGCTCCAAGATTCACTTTTTGGTTTCTTTTTTATCAAAAACTCAATTTTCTCACTAAGAGTGCTCACTGTTACGTTTCAGAATTGATACATATGAGCATGAGGAAGTACCTAAAGAAGAAAAAGAAGAGCATTAAATAATACAAAAAGGGAATATGGCTAAAATGGAGAAAGAGGAGCACATAAAGAAGAAGTTTGAAGACAAGAGGAAAAAATAGGATTTTGGAAGAGGAGATTAAAAGAATAAATCAAATAGAGCTTTTGAAGGAACTTGAGAAAATGCCAGAAGAGAATAAAAGTATCTTGAGAGAAGCATCTAACTCTTGGAGCTCTTTAAGTAAAATGCACCAATCAAATTAAAGTACAAGGATTGCCACATCATCAAGAAGCATAATTACTTTCAGAACTACCTTTGCACCTTCATAAATTCTTGAAAATTGTCGTTTGCAAATGCATGCACCTTCCAAAACACCTTTCACACTTCTAAGAGGTTATTTACACTTAAACATAGTTAACTTTGTTAACCTTTTGTTAAACTTGTGACCTTTGGGACATCCATAAACACTATAAATAAAAGTCATCTCTTTTGTACAAAATCAAGTTGAATGAATAGAATTCCCTTGAGAAATTGTGAGAGTTCTTTAGTTGTGTCTCCACTCTTTTCTTTGATTCTTATCTTGGAAAGCCTTCTCAAGTGGCAGATCCTCCTTCACTCATCCTTGAAGATTTCCAATCTTGAAGGTGGCATGTTCAATCATCTTCTTCCTTGTTCCATTTTTACATTTTAATTCTTTAGTTTTTTGTTTTCTTACTTGTTTATATATTGAATTGTTTATTGTCACAACTATGACTTCCACGAGTTTTTCCTTTGCGCCATTTTGAGGTCTCTCTTGAAGAACCATCATCTTCGTCTTTGTTTTGGGTTGGTCTAGATCCTACACTCATTCAAGGAGTCACATCAAGAATGCTCTCAGTTCTCTATCTCTCTCAAAAATGCGCTCTTACATTTTATTTTAATTGTTTCCAAAACAGTTTTAGGAGACAGTTACACTTCAGTGAAAACAATCAATTGAAAACCAATTTAAATTGATTTATTTTACTAAAGGGATTTTCAGTTAATTGATTTTGAAAAAAAATAATCCTTTATAAAACTCATTGAATCATTCTTACTTAAAACCATTAGTCAAATCAGTTCCAATTTTATGTTTCAAAACTTTTAAAAACCTTTAGAGCCTATTTCACTAACTTGTGATGCATGCATATAGACTATCAACACACATACTAATACACACTAGACAATCTTCAAGTCTTCCTTGCACTTGACTTGGCTTCGTCAAATACCACACTGCATCTTTCTCAACACATTCAACATCAAAGAAATGTCTAGATTTTGGGTGAAGATCATAATAGATTGAGTTATTCCTTTGAAGCTCATTGAATTCTCCTCTACATTGATATTCCACTCATTCCCATAGAAATAAACAGAAATATCAATCGTAAATGGATTATGAAAATTAAGAGCCTTCACCTAATTGTAATTTATAGATAACAAGAGAAAGTAATAAGAAAGTGAGATATACATACATTAAGGTAATATTGTATTGATTAGTAAAATTAATAGTTTCATCAGATGTTGTGAAATAATAATGTAAAATGATTTTACAAAATCAAGAATATCACGACGTTGATTTCCAAAATAACAATAGAAATAGTAATTGTAAAACATTTGGAAATAACCCTTCTCAAAATATATGAAAATAACCATTTCAAATATTATCTAAAATAACTTTTGAGAGTAGTAATTGAAAAAATTGTATTTTTTAAACATTTGGAAATAACAATTTTTTGTAATATCGAGAAGAGCAATAAAAATAACAAATATAGTGAAGAGTGAGGACAAATAAGCAAAATATATAACATCTCTGACCATCAACACTTCTACTCATTTAATCCTCAAGAATCCAATCATCTACCATTTTAACATTCTAATTACGTACAATCATTTCTTCTCCTTATCTTGCTATCCTTGTGTAAAATATACAACATAGATATCACCTAATAGACGACCAATAATGTTGTATAAGGAAAGACTATTTTACTCATATCACAAAATGTATATCTTCGTACTAAAATAAATAATTAATGATATCTCATAAAAACAAGTCTTTAAGGGAACCTGTTATAACTCTCGCCTAAAGGATGATATTTATCACATCTTCCATATAGCGACTTTTGTATCTACTATCTTCATATTGTTTAGTATTTTTACATAGACAAGAAGCAAACAAAAATAATGTGAGGAAAAACATATTTATATTTATTTTTAGAGGAAAAACATATCTATATTTAAATTTGTATTTATTTTGTATTTACATATTGTTTATCACGTACTTAGCGTGTTTAAACTCTATGTTATATTTTTTTTGTATATAAAGTGAAACCCTAGCTGTAAGCATTATATTTTTGCCATGTGTAAAGGCAAATCCTAATATCCAATATATTATACATTATTTGATCGTTGTCTGTAAACTCAAATTCTAATTTCGAGAAGATTTACACCACCAGTTTTAATAGAATATTTATGTGTTCACATTTTTATTTACCATTGACTAATATGTTGCTTAACTTTCTCATCTCTATTTAATGTGAAACTTAGACTCACACTTAGATACCTAACAATCTCTAAGAATTTGTTTAGATAGGGAAATGGATTTGAGGTGATTTGAAGATAAAGTTTGATTGTTTGGATTAAGAAAAAGATTGTAAGATTTGAGTAGAAAATTTATAAGAATTTGTGAATGATGTGATAGATATAATAATATTTTAATATATAAAATTAAAAATATAATTAATTAATTAATTTAATATAATTATTAATATTTTTAAAAATATATAAAAATATTAAATTAATAATTATATTTAAAATAAATTTAATTTACTATAAAATATATTAATTTATTAATTAAAAAGATTAATTTTTTAAAATATAAAATTAAAATTTTTAAAATAATTATAATATTTAATTTAAAA
>Ga0099825_1001766_pt1 | contig 28046 bp, 10 predicted proteins | sample SiratroredBW_FD_76838 | JGI IMG/M metagenome (GOLD analysis project Ga0099825, IMG submission 76838) | Root nodule microbial communities of legume samples collected from California, USA - Siratro red BW | ecosystem: Host-associated > Plants > Roots > Nodule | place: USA: California | collected...
AAAGTTAAGATTGATTGAAATATTGATATTAAAATAAATGTCTTGGCTACAAAATGGATCACAGACCCTTTCTCTAGATTAGGAAAATGTTGATTTCATTCATATTATATATATATATATATATATATATATATATATATATATATATATATTTTGTCAAGACAAGAACTGTAGGTTTGATTCACACAAAAATATACACTACATAAACAAAAATTGAGGCTAATGATAATTTGTAATTATTATTTTTCGTTATCTTTGTAAAACAAACTTCATACAAACTCAGTAGACTTATATGAGAGAAATAGGGCAATACTTTTAAAAATAATGAAAAATGAAAATGACATGGTAATGGACTTAAAGTTCAAACATGAAAGGCCTGTAATTCCTAATCTTAATTGGAGTTATTGATTCAGTACATTAAAACAAATGTGTAATGCTTACAAATTAAACACAATAATGATTCATAAAAGGCATACCTCAAAATACATTGAAGCAGAGTATACTACAGACTTATGAGTAGTGGATCCCACATTTAACAGTTGATAGATAATTAAATTGATTTTTCTAGACAGAAGTTTATGTTTTAAATTAAAGGATGGATGAGTATTTACTATGTGATTTCTTTTGGGTGACTTTAATGTATTCACAAAATTATTTGTTTTAAAATTAAAAAATAAAAAAGAGAAGAAGTGATTAGTTATATACTTTATTTAAATAATAAAGGGCTCGAAGTAAAAATAAATATTTTTTTATAAAAAGGAAAGGAAGTAGCTCTTGCTATACTTTATTTTAAAGTTAAGGCGGTCCAGAAAAGAAGAGGAAGAAAAAGTACTAGTTATCATTGGGTGAATTGTGTCAGTTTGAAGTAAAAACAAAGAATGAATCATTGTTATAGTTAGATCGGACAAGTTGATATAATTCTCTTTTGTCAATTCAATAAGATTTTAGCCTAATAATTTTTTTAAGGAAATATATCAAAATAATATCGTGTCATACTAAGATTAAAAAACACTTAAAATTTTTAAATTAAATATTTTAAAATAAATTACTATTGTGTTGGTTTATATTTAGTCCAATTTAAAAGACGTATATTCAAAACGTAAATTGATTTATCATCTGATTTGAGCAAAGGTTAATTCAACTATAAGTATCTAATTTTATTTTGTTTCGGTCAAAATAATTAGGTTACTAAGTCGAATTATATTGAAAATAATTTATAAAATAGACACGCCAACTCAGACAGAGAGGTTTATAATTTATTTGTCGTGTATAAATAATAAAAAAATAATATAAGTTGTTGGAATTTTTACTTGTCAGTATAGAATTTTATTTAACTATTATTTTATTAATGCTAAAAAATTCTCCTATGTCAAAGTCAATATATTGTATAGATTAATTATATGTCACACAATTAAATAAATAAATTATATGTCACACAATTGAATAAATAATAAAGACATAATTTTTTTTTCTATTATTCAGACGTTGTATTATCTAACATAGTGAAATGTTGATTCTTAACCCTAATTTTAAATTCTTGTTGAGTAATATTCAAGTCAATCAGTTTATAAGATTAATGTGTAATTATTTCATTAGAATAATCAGGTATAAATATAGTTTGGAATCATTAAGAGATACTGAGCCTATTTAGATCTCGTAATCATTTTTGTATATAGCAACTTCAGATAGTATAAATAAGTGTATACTATAGGAAAAAAAGATAATAAAAAGATAATGAATTATTGAGGATTCCCTAAATCACTATTTCATGTAAGTGACTTGAACACAGAGTATAATTACAACTACATCAAGATTGAAGATAAAAAATAAATAAAATACAAAAAGAAGAGAAAATGTGTAATAATGATGACCATATAAATTAATTGGACTTACAATAGTTAATATATATGTTGGTTTATGTTACTTTGAATTCATAAGAAAGGGAGACCAAATTCAATGAATTTGTTTCAAACAATATAGTCACATAGAAGGTTAATGAGTTTTACATACTTTTATGTTATTTTCATAATAGTAAAATTTGAAAGAAAATACTTTTGACGTGTATAATTTCATTTTTATTCTTATCATGTATATACGATCCTGAGATATAAACATTCTAATGCAAATTGAGTATAAATACTAAATTTAGTGTATACTGAGTATAAACATTCTCATACAAACTGAGATATAAAAACTAAATCTAAGTATATACTGCTTTTTTATAATATTTAATATTTTATAAGTATGTATTTTTTTATTTTATAATAAAATAAAAAAAGTATTAAAATAACAAATAAAATAAAATAATTTAAATATTTATATTTTGTAAGATATTTTAATTTTTTATTATAAATTTTTAATGATTTTTTAATTTTAATTTATATTTTATTTAATTCTAAATTATAGTTTAAATATTTTTTAATATTTAATTATATTATATCTTTTAACATAATGCACCTTATTCATTTTTAAAATATATTAATTTATAATTTTTTTATTTTATAACATTTAAGAATGACAACAAGCGAGAGCAGTGCAGGTTTATATAATCATCTTTGCCCTCATTTTTACTAGATATGAAATTTGTGTCACATCACTGTCTCCATTAAGTAGCAATTTTCATGTCATCATCTGTATCAACACGGTCTTAAATATCAAGTAAATAATTTTTTGTAAAAGAATAAAAATCATAAAAAAAAGTGATATTACTAATAATTCAATGTTAAAAGGTACATATTTTTTTCTTAAATATTAAATATTGAAAAACAAATTATAATTTCAAAAATATTAAAATAAAGTATCAAATAACAATTTTATAAAATGCTAAGTAGATAAAGAAATAAACACTCATGATAGTTACAATACACAAATGCTTTTATTTTGGGTTTTGTTTTGTAAATAGTTATATTTATATAAGTTCTAGATGTATATAAGAAATTTCACGTATATTGTATAAATATCTTGTTAGGTTTACAATGTATATTTTATGGTGTTAAATATTTAGAAGAAAAGTACTTCAGATATTAATAAATTAAACCAGAGAAATAAAATTTGTGTAATGAGATAATTTTTCAAATAAAATGAAACTAAAAACCAAATATATAAGATATAAATTACCTAATAAACTAAGAATTTATATAATTAAATATTCAAAATTTATATTTAGACATTTTCGCGGGAAAAAAATAACAAATAGAAATACTAAAAAGGAACAAAATATTCAAATAAGTATTTTATAAATAATTTAAATTGTTAAAATTAAGATTTATATTTCTTAAAATGAAATACTTTGTTTGAAGTAGGAAAAAAATATGTAATTAAAGTTATGATTAGAAGAAATGTACCTTTAAATCAAAATAAACTTTATAAATATTGAAGGAAGCATTCAATTAAGAGAAATAAGTTAATATATCTAATAAATTAAATGTTAAAACCAGATCAATTAGGACAAAGAAAAACATGGCAAACTTAAAAATACACCTTTTTATCTTTATAATTAATTTAAAATATCATTTACTATTCATCAGAAAACTAAAACGGTTTGAGCAGTGCTCAAATTTATTTATAAGCCTTAATCACATCAATACCATCAATAAAGTCACTTCAAGATTTTTTATTTTTACTTTTTTTTTCTTTAATAAAAAATCACGTTTTCCACTATTTTTCTCTTTTTTTGATTTTTTACTTTTCCATTTTCGCTCTCAATAAAAAAAATATGTACAGGCTAATACTGTAATTTCTTACAGTGATTTTCTTAATATAAATTTATACTATCATGGGAATAATATCAATCTTTTAAACACACGCTAAAAAAACTATTATTTATAAATAAATTTTTAGTTATTAAATAAAATAATTATTAATTATAATCAAAATAGTTATTAAATTAAATTTTGATTATTAAATAACTAAAAAAAAAATTTAGTGACTAATTAAGTTAAAATAATTAGTATTTAAGATTTTAATAGCCTACATTATTATATTCTAAATTGATATATAATTAAATTAGAGATTAATTTAAAATTTAATGGGGTAGGTCACTAAAATCTTGTTACCTCATGCTATATACTAATTATCTTGACTTGATTGGTCACTAAATTCAATTATTACTTTTATTTTATAGTTATTTAGGAACTGAAATCTAATTTGATGTCTATTTTAATCATAATTAACAACCATTTTATTTGATAGTTAAAAATTGATTTTTAAATAATTTTTTTTATAGTGAGATCAAAACGTTAATAACAAATAAAAATAAGTCTAACTATTAATTGATTATTTTTCTGTAAATATATAATATTTTTATTTTAGTGTTTGAATAATTTTTGAATGAACAGGAAGAATTCCTTAACAGTGAAAAATCGGATTAAGCTTCTATATTTGATTGGCCTGGAAGTACGTACATGAAATGAAAAGAAAAAGGAAAAAGATGCCAAAGGGAACGCCTTTTTCATTATTTCCATCTTTTTATAAACCATGGCTTCTCTTTGTCAGCTTTTGCCAAGTTGAGGAAAAGTTGCCAAATGAAAAAAAAAACATTTAAAAGTTTTTACCAATTATATTAGGTTGAACTGTTTTTATAATAGATTTGGATTTCCTTTTTTCAGTTTTAGAAAGTTTATTTTCTTTTATAAGTTTGGTGTAATTTATTTTTTTATAACAAATAATTGGTGAGTTTTAAGATGTGATAGTAGTAATACTTAATAAAATTTTCTTATTTAAAAATATATATTATTTTAGTGACAGTGTGATTTTTTTAATAACTACGAATCTATCTCATTATTTTTAAATATTAATTTTATTATTATTTAAATTTTAGTATTGTATTCTCAGGAAATAATTACATGTCTTTTTTTAGGTATTAGATGAAGGTTGATGTTTATACGATGCATTTAGTATAATCTTAAACTGAGTTGTAAATAACTAGAAACTACAAATTACCAAAACTTGAATATGTGTCATTCCTTCGTTGAGCAATAATTTGAAACACATTATTTTCTAATTTCTTTATTTTCACACTTAAATGTAAGAGACCATATAATATTATGTCAATACTTGATGAATTCTTTGAAAGATGTCCCTCAATTTTGTTAGTTATTCATTAACATAGTAATTATTAGGATATCTAACATTGTACACTATCCAAATTATGTTGTTATAGTAATATAAACACAACAATACACAATATCTATAACATTAAGAAAGAACTCAATATACAAAGTCTGATATTAGATGCCTATTTGAATTTATATAAAGTCTCATCAATGGGTTAGATTGTCGGTTAGAGGTTAGATCGTTTGGTTTGGTTTCGTCTAATCTATATTAAAAAAACTATTCATCTAACATAATTAATTTAATCTACTTTGAGATTATAATTCAATAGTCAAACTATAAAAAGTACAATTTATGATTAAATAAAAAAATTCCACAAACAACAAAAATTAATAATATTTTTAAAATATACCATTATATAATACAATTAACCATGACATGCTCTTAACATTTTTAACTTATTTCAATAATTTTTCAAAGGCCTATTTATACATAGCACAATATTAAATTAAGAACTTTTTCTACATGGCATAACGTCTTACGCTTTTAGATCTTCAATCTATAAAAAAAATACATGGAATAACGAATTATTTTTATCTGAAAAATATTATACGTAATTGTTTAGTTTATTATAAATTTTTAAAATTAGTTAGCGGTTCTTTCTTAACTCCAAGCCTGCACGTATCCTCGTTGAATGCACTTTATACTTATTAGATAATAATTAATTGTCTTGGAGGTCATGGTTTCTATTTTGTTGGGTCATTTTTTTTCAATTCCCAAAAAATCAGTAAAAAGATAAAATGTAAATTTTAATTGATAATAAAATGAGAGTGTGGTTCAATATTTTTCAAAACATATTTAAATAATTTTGACTATAAAAATAGTTGTTTTAAAAAATGTATTAAAATGTACTGAATGGAGAATGTAAGTGAAGAAAACAATAAAGGAAAGCCGTCCGTGGATTTGGCAAGGCTGCTACCAATCACGTTACGCCACGTCATGGAGATTTTTTAGGCAAAAGTGCTGACATGGGAAAGAGAGGGTGCACGCAAGGAGTGTGCTACCAGAATGGAACATGGCCAAAAGAAAATCTAACAGAAGCCACAAGAATTCGTGGCCAAGAATGAAAACCTAGGTATGACGTGGCACCTCACTCTGTTTTAATCAGATCAAAATCCTATTCGTTCTCTCTCCACTGACACTTCGCAACACAATCACACCCCAAACCAAGTAACCAACTCGCTGCCATCTCCCACGTTTCGATTCCATCCCCAAAAAATGCACGAAAATAGAGATCCTGCAATTACGCTCTTCGGCCAGAAGATTCCCTTCCCTGAAGATGTTGACATGGAAGAAGAAGAAGAAGAAGAAGAGGATGAGGGTGGTGAAGGAAGAGAGCAAGAGATAGAAGAGGATAAGGTACGGTTTGTAGTGTCCCAGAAAATTTTTAGAATCAAAGCAACGTTTTTTATGACGTACACACAACACCCTTTCCTTCTAATGCTAAAACCTCTCATGGGTCCGTTTTGTCTCTTCGTTTTTCCTTTATTTGCACACATCACAACAACCTACCTCCCTATTCGTCTGCTTTTTCAAAATTTTCATTTCTGCATGAATTTTACTTCTCATGTTGTTTTTCAATGAACGAGTTGTGCCCTTCTGTTAATTTTTGTCAATTACAATTACAAATTGATTTGATGAATGTTCCCAATTGCGAAATTTATTGCTAGTTAGGTAGTTTCAATGTTCTGGATATAAATTGGTCGGATGTTGAAAGAAAAATCCGTTTTCATTTTAATTTGCAATTTCAAAACTGGTCTATTTCTGGACAAACTGATAGGTTTTGGACCTTGCTAAGATTTGAAGTAAAATTTGTTTCAAAGCCGTTCGTAGACAGCGAACTTTTCTCTTGTTCTGATTTTGCTGATTGCGATTAATTTTGTTACGTTGTTTTTGTGGGGCATTTTGATGTTTGAGTGGTGATCTGAACAATCTACCCGACAATTTCAGTCAACTCTGTCCGTGGAACAGGAACATCACTGTTTTTTTTTTTCACATCGACTTGATTCATTGTTTTTTCACCTCTATGTACATGTTTACTTCATTGTCCTGCTTATAACCAGTGTTTTCTGTCGGTGCAGTCATACTCCCACCCAAATCTGTGTTAGTAATCCGCTATGTGGCTGTAAGGTTCTTGTTTTTCTTTCTGTACCTTTATTAGCCACGAAAAATTGATGTTTTTTTCGCTTCGAACATTCAGCTCACACCTCACAGCTAAATTATCTATGTAGTTCCTTGAGTTCCTGCATCGAGTATTTTCTTAGCCCGTGGAATTGTTGTATTGTATTCTGGAATGTGTCTAAAATAACAGGGAACTTTATACTGTATGGTAAAATGGTTCGAGTAGAATTTTTCATTTATCTTGCTTATATTTTAAACTATCAAATTGCATAGGTACTTACATAAGATCGGCTTTTTGAGTTTTTTCCACTAAAAAGTTAAACATATTTTTTGAATATGGTCGGAGTTTTTCAAAATTTGGTTTTCTTTTATTCAATACTTCTTCAAAAAGACTGCTCTACCTTCCTTATTACCCAATAATATTTGTTCTTCGTGTTATGGTTGCCATTTCAACTAAGAAAATTGTGAATATTTATCTTGGTTTTGTTTATGCAATTCAGAAGCATTCATTTTAGTGAGCAAAGCATGTTTTCATATTACTAGGATGCTGGAGTTGAAAATGTTACTGAGGAAGAGCTAGAAGCTGATCCTTCTCCAAGTGAAGGAGAGACTAAAGATTCAGGTACCCCTGAGGCTATTGTGAACCCCAAAACACCCTCCATAGAAGAAGAAACAGCAAAATCAAAAGCTGACAAATCAGAGAAGGAGCAAGGCGATGCAGCCAACTCGCAAGAGAAAACTCTGAAGAAACCAGATAAAGTGCTACCATGCCCCCGCTGCAAAAGTATGGACACTAAGTTTTGTTACTACAACAACTACAATGTCAACCAGCCACGTTATTTCTGCAAAGCTTGTCAAAGATACTGGACTGCAGGTGGCACCATGAGGAATGTTCCTGTGGGGGCAGGGCGGCGAAAGAACAAGAACTCTACCTCGCATTATCGCCACATCAGTATCTCCGAGGCCCTTCAAGCAGCCAGAATTGATTCTCCTAATGGAACTCATCTTCCAACTTTGAAAGGCAACGGTAGAGTTCTCAGCTTTGGATTAGATGCAAATGCACCAATTTGTGATTCCATGGCTTCTGTCCTCAATCTTGGAGAGAAAAAGGTTCCTAATGGCATAAAAAATGGGTTTCATCATGGCTTTGAGGATCAAAAACTCCCTATTCCTCGCAAAAGTGGGGAAAATGGTGATGACTCTTCGAGTACATCTTCCATTACAGTTTCAAATTCCATGGGAGAAAGTAGCAAAAGCACCTTCCAACAACAACCGGTGCTCCAACATCATGGTTTCCTTCCTCAACTTCCGTGTGTTCCTTGGCCCTTTACATGGAATTCTCCCGTTCCCCCACCTGGTTTGTGTCCTTCCGGATTTCCCTTACCATTCTATCCTCCTGCTACATTCTGGAACTGTGGCATGCCAGGGAATTGGAATGTTCCATGGTTTTCTTCACTGTCATCTGCTTCAAACCCAAACTCTCCAAGCTCTGCTCCAAACTCCCCGACTTTGGGGAAGCACTCGCGGGACGGAGACATGATTAAGCAAGACTCTTTGCACAAAGAAGAAGCTTCAAAGCCAAGAAACGGGGGTGTTTTGGTTCCCAAAACGCTGAGAATTGATGATCCAAATGAAGCTGCCAAGAGTTCTATATGGGCAACTCTAGGAATTAAGAACGAGTCAGTGAGTGGGGGAGGTATGTTTAAGGCCTTCCAATCAAAGAAGGACGAAAAGAACCGTGTTGAAGCCTCTCCAGTGTTGATGGCTAACCCTGCAGCTTTATCTAGATCCCTCAATTTTCATGAGAACTCGTGAATTAATGGCACCTGTTAAAAGTCCTTTTTGCAAGGTTAGTCACTTCTTGTCTATCCAGCAAGAGACGGTGACCATCTTTGAGTGAAGGATTATTGACTTGCTTCGTTGACCTTGTATAGAAGAACCGAAAGGGTGGTAGTCTCTGATTTCCTCAGCATACATAAATGGACGGCGAGGACTAATTTTGTCTTTATTTTATTTGACATTATGAATAGAATATATAGGTTCTTTTTAGTGTGGCTAGTTTGATGAGTTTGAGTTCATGTGCATGTATAAAAATATATGTGAAATACTGATCTTTTGCCCAGAGATGGAAAAGATCTTTCATTTTGTATAAAAATCCAAATATTGTACATGTTTCGGTACTCAGTAGAAAAGTTAATAACTTTCGGAGGATTCCCGCTCTCCCTCTGTCTGAACGAACATGGACAGATATTTGCTATCCATAAATTGGGGACAAAAAACTACAGAACTAGGAAGGTAAGCTCAGCCAATACGGTGATAAAAGTAATGGATATGACAGTCTTCATTGTCCTGTCATACTTTACTCGTACATTATATGCTGTCAAAATAATCAGTATGCTTTTTTGGTAGCAGGGTGAAGTAATATGTTTTGGATTTAAATAATTGAAAAGATAACTAATTTTACAATATCATCTTCCAGAAAAAAGTAGATTTTACACTAATAATGATCAATCCTGTTATAAGATAAAATGAACTTGATTCTTATCCTTGTTTATACTCTATAATTTGTTCCTGCAAGTGAAAGACCTGGCCATAGAAGGGTGCTGAAAAGTAGAAATTGAGACATTCCTTCTTTAACTTTTAGCGTAAGTGGATAAAATTCCATATGATAGCCTTTTTTTTTTCCTTCAGATAAATAGCTTTCTTTTATCTTTTTCGAAAGAGATTATTTTCAAGAAATAGTTGTTTTTTATGTTTTGCAAAATTTGTTAATTTCTTTGGAATAAATATATACCAGAAAATATTGAATAATCTCTTGGACAGTAGGAGAGATCTACAAGTAACATCAAAGCTGAACCACTAGAATGATTTATCTAGATTTTTTTTCTTGGTCTTTTAAACTTTTCTAAAATTTTAAAGTCAATACTAAAAACTAATTTATTATCAAAGTTAATACTACCTCCATTCCATGAATAGAGTTTACAGCTATTGCACCTATTAAGAACGATAACAAATTTAATTATTTTGAATCAGTCTTCTTGAAATAATTCACTCTATTCATAAATACATCACTTTACATTGGATGAAAAAAAAAAAAAAGATTAAGCAGTTGATTTGAGATGTCAGAACTAATAATCGTATATTTAGATAACTAATAATAAATACTCTTTACATAAAAAAACATTTAATTTAGTTCAACTTACCTTTAAAAAGTTAAACAATTATATTTCATATTTAAACTAGACCAAAAAGATGGAGATATTTGTAAGTTGAATGAAATATAAGCCACACTTTAGATGAGTTGTGTTGTGATGTGATGAAGGCCCACCTAATGCTGAAACATGAAACCTTGAGTTGAGATCCTTTTCTTCTTGGCACCCAACTTTTTTGACTTTTTCTCTTTTTAATTCCCTTTTGCCCTTTCCCTCTGCAACACCAAGAAAGCAATGCCTCTTTTCTTTTCCTCCATACGTTCCCACTGCCAAATTTCAATCATCAAGCCCAACCAAAACACCATAAATACTGTTCGTTCTTCCTTAGAAGGAAGCATCCTTGCCAGTTTCTGCCCACCATTATGCATTTGGAGGGATGCCTTTTCAATAAATACATTTTTCATAATTATTCTCACTTTCTAAATCTCTCTTTTTAGTTTCACAAATAAAAGTAATTAGATTTTTTTCCTCCTAATTTTTTCACTTTTAAAAATTTTAACTAATTATTTCCTTTGTTCTTTAAATATATTTTAAATTGAAATTTTTCTTTATAAATAATACAATCAAATAAGCATTAAAAAGATTTATTTTTTATTCATTTATTTTATTTTATTTATTTATTTATTTATTATTATTATTATTATTATTACTTGGAGGTAAACAGCTTTCAAAAGAAAATACTGACACCGAAATATTGAAGCTACACATGCTTAGCTTGGATAGTGAAAAGGGTAGGAAAGTAATTTACCGACCTTTCCGTACCTATCCACCTTTAGGTGCAAGGAAAGTACCGTGATACTTTTGTTGATATCTGTGTTTGAAATTAAAAAAAAAAAATATTTGAACTTGAATTATAATTTTTTATTTAACTAAATTTATTATTATTTTTGAAAAAAATATTTATTTATTTATATAAAATTTAAGATGAATTATCTTTGAATTAATTTTTTAAAGAAATCAAATATATTGATACATTGTTTAATAAAAGTTAATTTAAATACTTCAAGTAAAACTCAAGCACATGATATGTAATCTTATTGCAACTAAATTCAATTTTTCTTTCTAAATCTTTTCATTCATTTTTTGGCATGTTTGTGCTTTATGAAATTGAAAACAGAAAAAATAAAAAAATTCAAAAAGGATTTTTTTTTTGAATTGTTTATATATATATATATAATTTGATTTGAGATAAAATTAAGTACACATAAAACTATCATAGATTATCTATGTTAATATTTTATTTATAATCATAGTTTTAAGATGAATAATTAAAACAAAAAATGTTAAATTTAAAAACAAAACTAATGTAATTTATTGAAATTTTAACATTTTAAAGTAATCAATTTTAATGTACTATAATTTAAAAATATTTTCTATTTATTAAATCTATAGTAATTTTTAATTTTAATTTATTATTTTTAAATACATTGATATAAAAAATCATTTTATCGCGTCTATCAAAGCAACCACAATCTTTTATTTTCTTTTCTTTTACTTTTCACATATTTTCTCTCAATCCAAATAAGCTCTTCCATTTTCAGGATTTTAAACAAAATTTTCAAAATAATGATTAGATTCTTACCTCTCCTTTTCCTTCTAAGAATCGTTCTTAAAAACCCGTATGTTGTAGAAAAATTATTTTACCAACTAATTAAGCATTGGCGTGTGTGTTTCGCATTTTAAAAAAAAATAAATAAATAAAGTATTCAAAAGAACGTGGCAAAATATATATCACTAGTACTTATCAATGTTTATATATTGTGTAATATTGTAGTCTTTCAAGAATTGGATTGTAAATTGATTTAAACATTAAACCTCTTTCTACTACAATTCTAAAGTTTAGAGATTATATATATATATTTTTTATAGAGGTTCCATTTTAATACGAGTTATAATGACTTAAAGAAGAATATGAATCTATATAAGATTATAATACCCATGTTATATTATTCTTTAGAATCTTTACTTAGAATGTTTTAACATGATATCATAAATTCAAATGAATAACATCAAAAGTTAATAAATTTATAATTGTATTTGAAAATTAGCTACATTCATGTATTCTGTAATAAAATAGTTATACCTTAAACGTTTTGTCTAGATTATTTCTTATCATATCTATATCAAAATATTTTCACATTTCTTATAAACAAAATGAAATGTTTCCCAACACTTTTGATTTTTTTTTTTATTTGGCAACATAAAATTGTTAGACATGATAATAAAATTATAGGTCCTCGGATAAGAAAATAAAGGTTGTTATTGTATTACTCTTTACAAGCCCAACAAGAAATATAAATCTAAGGACGAATTTTTTCTGCACCCCCCATATCCTTGTCCTGTATCTCCATAAGTTTTGAAAATGTCAAAATTGTCCCTGTAAAAATGACCAAAATGATATTCTGTTTTTTTTTTTTAAAAGTTACTGAACCGGATGCCCTCCATCCGGTTTACAATTTTTTTCAAAATGTAAACCGGATGGGGGGTCATCCGATTCACATTTCCAAATGAAAATGTGAACCGGATGGCACCCCATCCAGTTTAAATTTTGGGAAAAAAAAATTGTAAACCGGATTGGGGCGATCCGATTCACATTTTCATTTTGAAAATGTGAATCGGATCGCCCCCCATCCGGTTTACATTTTGGTTTTTTTTCAAAATGTAAACCGGATGCGGGGCCTCCGGTTCATATGAAGTTCATCTTCTCCGATGCATATTCACCGTCGATGACAACTCAATCATCAAATTAACTACCCTAATCATCAATACCACTCACAAATTGCTAATAAACATAAATTTTTTTTACTTTTCACTTGTTTAAAGCTTTAATTTAGACTGAAGCAAATACGCAGCTTCTCCTCCCAGATATGTGATGCGAATGTTGCAGACTCTCACCCACACGCACATATCACTTTTGTTGACGGTGAAGGTGAAAAACAGATATAATGACTGAACCGGATGCTACAATAAAGCAATGAATCAGATACAAACAAAGGGAGAATGAATCGAATAAGAGTGGTTAAGGAGATTAATTGGGATAGAGGATATTTTAGTCTTTTACTATTTATCATTTAAGAACATGTTTTTATTTTTCACTAAACTATAAAGGTGCAGGACGAGGATATTGGGGTGGAGGAAGAATTCGTCAAAGAAATATAAACCCTAAATGACAAGTTATGGGAAGCCCTTTATCATGAATTGAAAAGTAGTTAGACAAAATAATCATTAAGTCCTCTAGAAACTCTCAACCTTTTGCAAAAATAGTGACAACACCAATCATTGAAACTTTACACTTCTTTTAATAGGTACTTTCAATATAACAGTAAACATGTACAACACATCAAATTTTTCAAATTTTAGATACTACATACTAGCAACGATGGTGTTATACAATGTAAAATATGTGTATAAGCATTAATCACACTAGCTATACATCGGACATATAGTCTAAAGAAGTCATTTACCATGTCTGACGACCTACCTTTCATGCCTGTTGCCTAGTATGTTACATACAAACAAAAACCACTCAATAATGACCCACCTTTTTAACATCAAATACTAGTAAAATGAATCACTGAAAATTTTTCTTGCTCGAACTAGAAAGATTTGAGAGTCCTCGCTTCTAATGAACAAATGGTCAAAAAAACATTTAGAAAAGGTTTGTAAGTAGGACAATTTGGTGAGCCATTAGTCAGACAGATAGTTTAGGATATGGTTGAAGTCCAGTCCCATCCACATGTCAATTGATATCAAAGAATAAATGACGAAGAAACGAACATAGAAAATAGAGATAAGAGTAAGAACGATTTCAAAACCCTTTGTCAAAGATTTTGTGAAACCAGATTGCACATGTTTGTGTCATAAAGATCCAACCAATGAAGAACAAGTCCATTAGTTGTGAGACCATAAATAGTTTGTTCTCTAATATAATGTTTTCAAGTTTTCAAACTCTCATTCTTAATACACAATAATATTATATTCTAAAGAAAATAGCAAGTTCAATTACCAATAAAAGAGTAAGACAATTCTTATATAGAATGTTGACCATTATAAAACTTGATAATTGTTAAGATGATTTTAAAATAATGCTTACATAGTTATATATAGGATGAGATAATCATTCTAAAATTAGCCGTGTTATTGAAAAATAGAAAATACAATTGTTATGCAAAATCATTAACACAAAACTTTTAAAATGTATTTGTTTTAGAAGAATTATGAAGATAAACTCGAAAAAAAAAACTATATATTGATTAGTGAAAGAAAGAAAATACACAAAATAATAAAAATAAAGAGGTAAAAAAAACAGAAAGATAAGAGAAAAAATTAAAAAATAAAAAGAGAAAAATAAAAAAAAAGTGTAAAAATTGTACATAAAGATAAAAAAAAAGAGAAAAAAAAATTTAAATAACATTAAATATTCAAGAATAAGTAAGAGTTATCACTTAAAAGAACTTACATGGTGAAAGAAACTTATATTTAAAAAAGAATATTATTAAACTTCAAATATAACACCACTGTAAATAATTTTTTTAACAACAACTAAAACATAGTTTTAGAAATAGTTCTTCAATCATAATTGATAAATGTTTCATTTAAAAATAAAGATTGAACAACAATTCAAAATCATTATTATATCTCCACATATAATTATGGTTCCAGTTATAATTGTCGTTACATGTGTGAGTTATGATGATAGTTCTCACAATAACCATCATCTTATACATTATAAATTTAGTTTTTATTATGATCAACTTTCAATAATGAATGTTTGTAAAAATCATAGTTGAGACTATCATATAACTACAAAATAATTGTCTAACACAATTTTTAATCAAGATAGAGATTACTAAAAATGTAATTAAAGTAAAAAATAAGTAATTTGAATCCATATATAATTTACTAAAAACGTAATCAAAATGTTAAAGCATAATTAAAAGTCTTATAAAATTAAGTACTGTAAAAGTTATACGGCTTTTCCAACTATCTTAGACAAAATATTATATCCATATATTTTTTATGTGGTTTAATGTTTTTGAAGTTAATGGTCGTGTTTATTTATAAACAATAAATAATTAGAAATTGATATATTCGTAAATTATAATGAATTATGTCATTTGAACTTCAATTAATAATAGTTTTTAAAATAATTGTCATTTATTACGTTACATAATAGTTGTATTCATTATTTTTTATTTGGTTATGATTTTTGGTTTGGTTTGTTTATTACATAACAAATAAAAGATAACAAGAATTAAATTAATTAATTAAAAAATAAAAAGAGAACAAAAAATATATAATACTTTTAGTTACATTTATGTAATTTTGATCTTCTGATTTGTCTTCCATATATTATATTTGGAATAGAAACTAAAAAAAATAAAGACATTGGTTAAAATATAATTATCTGAGGTAATATAATAGAGGTATGAAAAGTAATTTATTTATTTACTACAAATATTTAAGAAACTTTGAGATTTGAGATTTAAGAATAAAAATGTGATCATAAAAAATATAATCGTTGTTAATAACATTTAGATTTAAAGATAACTAATGCAAAATATTTAAATAGGACTATCTGTAAATACTAGAATATTTCACAAATTAACAAAAGGTATTAAAAATTACTAAATACATTACTAATAATAAAAATTACTAAATATTCGCACGTGTAAATACATTCTTTAAAACTAAAAATATAAGTAACTAAATGCTCTCATTTTGTATCATAATTACATAAACTTCAATTCTTAAGCCTATATAAACTAACAACTTTTAGGCGTGCATATCCAAACTATATAAACTATAAACAATAAAATTTAATGTAATCGAAAAATATAAAGAAAGTAGCAATCCAATTTGTAATTAACAGAGGAGGAGGAAAACGAGGGTTTGTGTGACGACAACCAAAAACGCAGTGAAGAAAGCTGATGGTTGAGATGATGAAGCCACGCTTGCAGAATGTTCAAGCTTTCAAAGTCCGTATTTTTTTATTGCATTCTTTTTTTTTTATTTCAGTATGCAATTAATTATTTATTTTAAAATACTTTTAAACAAGTTGTAAGTACATTATTATCGTAAAAAAATTATTTATTTTAAATAAATATATAAGTGGAAAAATAATAAAAAACTTTAGAAAAAAAAAAAATCGTTTTATAACAAAGAGACTAAAATAATTGATTTTTTTAACTTCAATTGGTAAGAATGTTCTTAAACGAATTAAAATTTATATACAATGTGGAAGTATTTTTAGAAGAGCCTAAGATTCTAATTAAACATTAATTTAAATTTTTATAAAAGTTTATATAAAGAAACTCAAAGGTTACTTAGTGATGAATAGAGAAGAATATTATTTTCAAATTCGATTTTTAGTGACTTTGTGAATATAGAATAATATTATTTTTCAATTTTATAATGACTTTAAAGAAGAGATGACAAACTTTTAACAAATCAATTCTTATTAATTTTTTTAAGTTTTTTTAAGTGAGTATAAGAAGGAATAGATTTTATTTATAAGTTTGTAAGCTCCTAACATTTATTAGTTCAGTAAAACTAAAAATTACAAAGTGCAGTTCAACTGGTAATTTTTTATATATTTGATCTTGTATTTTCTAAATGTTTATATATTCCAAAAATCCTTTGATGTGTGTATAAATAAATAAAAACAAATATTTAACAAAGATGACACGTATAAATAAATTATTTCACAATTAGTATTTTTTTATAAATGATATAATTTTATTACTTATATTAATTTATAATTTTAATATCTTGATTTCATATCATTTTATATTATATCAGTTTATCATTTTATTTTTTACTCTTGAAGTAAAGGTGTTACTTTGAATGACCATTATTATATTTTGTTAAAATATAAATCTAATTACTCTTTTTTTAGAGAAGTATAAATCTAAGTATTAACATATATTTCATTTGAGGTAGTTGTTTCTTACACAATACATATTCCTATATTTAATAAATTCTCAATATACTAACAATTTTTTCATTATTTTATTTTAAAATTTATTTATTAAATGATTTTTCTTTCTGGTATAGACTCACAGTACATAAATAAGTGTAATCAAGTAAAAAACTATTAACTTCTCTTCTAAATATTAATAAACTTTCTTGATAAATAAAAAAAATCTAATAAATATTAAGAAATGTCTATATTTTTTTAAGCAACATTGAATTAGTTATCATAAAACTAAATATTTGAAAATAATGTGTTAAATTGAACTTTTTAAATTGTTATAAATATCTTAACAATATCCAACATCATTTTTATTATTGTTAAAAAAAATATAAAAAAAATGTTTAGAAAAAAAATTATTTAATATATAAAATAACAAGAATATTATTGATATTTTAATTTTTTTTAAATAAAGTAAACATTTTGTATCGTACAGAAAACAACTACCTTCATTTGATATTTCGGAAAAAAAACAACTACCTTCATTTGATATTTCGGGAAAACATTGTATTTGGTTAGAGTATGAATCTAAGTATTAATATATATTTGATCTGGTTGTTTATGCCTTTAAATGTAAACGACGAATTATTTTAATCATTTTTATATAATTATAAAACTACATTTATTAAACATTATTTATATATTGTTTTTTATTATTATTACTTTATTATAGTTTTTTTGATCACAAATTCTTTGCTGATTCATTACCCAATTTGCTTTAATAACATTGGTTTTAATAAAAGCATTCAAACTTTATTGTATACTTACATTAATTTAACATTGATTTAATTACTTATTTCATCTGTGTAACTACAAAAATTTTCATTTTTACCATCCACACTTAAAACATATATTTTTAGTTCTTACACATCATTTTCAATATTTTTTTTATCCTTATACATATTAAATGTATAGGAACTAAAACAGAATGTTTTCAAGTGCAAAGACTAAAAGCAAAAGATTTTGCAACTATAAAAACTAAATAAATAGTTAAACCTTTAGTATTTAACAAAATTATAATACATAATTATTTGTTTTAAAAGTAAATTCTAACATATTTATATTATTCTGAAGCAATTATATTACCTTTGACTATTTTATTAATACTTCTACCTAATTCTATTACATTGTTAAAAAAATAAAATTTAATTTTTGTTAGCATGTGCTTTAAGTACATACGTTAACAATTAAGCATGAAATTTGTTAGACGTCATTCAATTTTCAACTCCTTAATTTGTACCTTAAAGCACATGCTAACAGAACCCATATAAATTATTTATTTGTTTCTCCTCAAACTAATTATTACAGAAAAAATAATGGCTACACACCTACAGAAAATTGCAGAAAACATAAGTATGACTTATTACAACAAAAGATCTACAAAGTTTTGTAACTTTTATTTAATTTCAGTCCATAGAAGAGAGTGTATTCAAAAGAATACATTAAAAAGTATGCTAATGACATCTATCTATTATAAGATATAGGTTGCAATCAAAATACCATTTCGTGTTCAAATCTTCTCTCTCTGCCTATTAGATAGGCACGACCTCTTTAATGTCGATGCAAGATTTGAATACGACCTTATCATGTTAAAAGATTGAAGGATCCATTCCAGTTGCTATGATATTGTAGGTAAATTGCAATAAAGCATATGGAAAAGAATGAATAAAGTGTACAAGGGAGTGCCACTTGCCTCACAAATCATGCTTCTAAAAAAAAAACCTAGAGTTTTGTGGACGAAGAGAGAATAATGAAGCAATACTAGAATATATCAACTTCAGCAACCAACAATGACATCACTTTCTTTGCAGTTTCAACTTTTCTGTACACAAATGAAACTCAAAAGATTTTGTCAGGATGAACAGCTACAAGATCATCATTTAAATCCATCTAGATGAATATGGAGAAAGATGATCATTGAATTCTACATCCCCCAGAATCGGGTCCACGCCGGACATTGCCATAGGCAGACAATTCAAGAAGATCCATATCACGATCTGTGCAATGCGTCCAGTACTCTAGTTAATATAATCATCATAATTGATAAATTTCGAATTACTATTATAGTTAATACCATCATTACAGGTGTACCTGAAACCCTGCAATAAGAACTCTTTTGAATAAGTTCAGCTTTGGAGATATCTGTTCGATTACCCTTTGAACGATTAACTGTTGCCTGAAAGCCATAGATAGAAACTTCATTGAATGAATCAAGGGAAACAGATTAAGTCCCTAAATTTTATTTTACCACTTGCAAAAAAATCAAATTGGAGTAGGGCAGTAAATTGTAGTAGTAAAACTAAAACCCCATGAACATACCAAATTGAAGAGGGAAATCATATAAACACCTAATAAAATTAACGGCACCCTTTTGGGACTAGTGAATAGAAACTATAAAGTTTGAAAATCATACAGATATAGAGTAATGGAAGAAACAGAAAGAAATGTCAAATTGCAGCAAAGGGGTCACTTTTTTGAGAACCACATAATAGCCATATTAACAAGCCGGTATCCCCCGATTTACCTTGGCTCTAGTAATGTCCCTGATTAGTTGAATTTCCACAAATATCTTAACAGAATATTTTTTGACAGTGCACTAAAAAGGAAAATCCATTACAGAAAGAAATATGGATGATTTTTACGCACTAGTGTAAAAAAGAAATGGTTATACTTAAATCAAGTTTACCAGCATCATTGTAATGTAACAGGTAAGGACAGTGCAAATGTTAAATTTTAAGAAAAAAATCGCATTAACACATTTTTCTCAAAATTCATACTACAAGGTTCTGTCAAAGCCTATGGCCAGGTTCTCCCTTCAAAGGGAAACAAAGAAATGGAGGGAAAAAAAGGAAAATTCTTACCTGTAATACTTGACAGTTTTCCAGAGAGCTTTCCCCCCCCTGTAGTTTCACAAAAACACCCAAATAAAGAATGAGAAAAATGAAAATTAAAACCAAAATGCATTAGCAAGCAACTTAAAATGGTTCTGATATTTGTAGGATCCCATAAAAATCCATCATCGTCTTCTCCTTCACTAATAAAGTTGACAGCTAAACTCAAAATTTCGTTTCCACTTCATTTCTTTCCCCGCCACGACACTAATCAAAATCTAGTGATATTTACAGAAAAATCAAGTCTAGAAGAAACGCAGCAAAGGCTCAAAAAGGACAGGCCGTAACAGTAATTTTCATTGAAGCTGCTTCTCCTTCATTGATGTGGGAATATGTAATATATAGATTATGCAGCGCATATAAAAGTGCAGAGTAGGTTCTTCTTCTCCTAAGACACTTTGGTACAATACCACATAGGCATACAGCAATTCAGAGAAATCCAATTATTGAGACGAAAAGCAATAGAAATTAAATTAAGAAGTGAAAATAAAGGGTATGACCTTAGAGTAAGGGACAATGTGGTCGTAGTCGTGACAGAGACAACCGGGGCAACCTACGAGCTTGCGAAAGACAGTATTGCCGAGGGCGTCCCTGCGCCAGCGGTCGGGGTCTCGCCCTTTGACCTTGTCGGCCTTTTCCCAGCATTTCTGCTTAACGCCGTGAGGGAAGCTCCGAGGGTTAGGGTTAGGATAATCGTGCGAGAGAGAGGTGACGTTATCGTCGACGTCGAGGAGAGTGGCAGAGGGTGATGTGCTTCGTTTGGATGAAGAAGAAGAAGATAACTTAGACGAAGAGGTTTTGGATCGGTCCTTCAGTGGTGACGAAGACCGTGCCCTTCTTCCTTCTGCTCTGCTACTCGAATCAGTAGCATAACTTCCCCTCATTCTCAAATTCCCTTTTTCTTCCTTATCCACAATCAGATTTTATAATTTAGGGTTCTCTTGAAAAACGTATACTTAACTTTTTTTAGGAGGACATATACATAACTTACAAATAAATATACACTTGTTATTAAAAAAATAAGCCATGGAGTATTTTTTTAGTTTTTTAAAAATAAATAATCTGTCTTTCATAGAAAAATAATATTTTTTTCCTTCTTTTATACAAACAAAAACTTACATATGACTTGCTAAAAAAAACTTGTATGACACATTTTTAAGATAATTATTGTAAAATTTTATTGACATAGTAAAAAAGAAAAATAGGATAATAATTTGATAAAAAAATAAGAAAACTTATTACAATAGTGAGTATATATCTCAGTGGACCTTTTCAAAAACGTGAATGAAACTTAAAACCGAAGGAAATAGGAAAAAAAAATAAAATAAAGACAGACACAAACATGTGAGTTTGTTTTAAAACGTGGTCTATTTTGGAGGTGCATGCGGAGGAAGACGTGGCAAACATAAAGGTTGAAGAGAAAGAGGAAAATGTGTTGGTTTTGTTGGTAGAGGAGGTGTTTGTTGCATACGGTGCCAACGATTGGGGTCTCCCAAATCTCACCCTCCATATTCATGTTATGAGCTTGGTTGGTTTCCCAAACCCTACCCACCGAAATCACAGCTACACCTTTCATCTTCCAACAATTTGTTAGCTCTTAGATATCATATCCAGCTTTCCTTCTTTCTCTCTACTCGCCATCTTCCCATAAACAAATGTTGCTGTGATTCTTCAGTTACCTCACACCTTCACCCTTTTTTTTTTAACATTTCCTTTCACTTCCCTCGATTCTTTTCCTACCCTCTGTCTTCACTCTCTCAATAAGGTTTGTTTTCTTTTTTTACTTTACCACAATTTGGATTTTCCTCAAAGCATTGCCCCTTGGTGTTCAAGTTTGATTCTTTCGCTCCATATTTGGGCTAGTTTTTGTTTGTTGCATCCTTTTTTTAGCCTGGAAAACTTTTTTACCAGATGGGGAATTTAAAATCAATTAGTATGTTACATCGGAAAATGTATTATCAAAATTTGCTTATATTAATGATTTGTTTTCAATTGTTTGTGGCAATATTTGGGGCAAGGGTATGTAAGGCTAAATGTGTTACTCTTAATCCTAAGTTTGCAGGATGGGAAGGGTTAAATTGAAGATAAAAAAACTAGAGAGCATAAGCAATCGGCATGTGACTTATTCAAAGCGTAAAAGTGGAATTTTAAAGAAAGCAAAGGAATTATCAATACTATGCGACATAGACATTCTGCTTCTCATGTTTTCTCCTACAGGAAAGCCTACATTACTACAAGGAGAGCGCAGGTAATAGTAATGATGAAAATATTTGTGTGGTGTTGAGGATGACTGAATGATGTTGTTGTGAGTGAGTTGAACATTTATGTCTGAATGGAAGAACAAACAAAAAACCTTGTTATGACATTTGTGAATTTCTATGAGGCAACAACATGCTTGCTATAACAAACATGGTATGACATATAACACCCAATTTTAAATTTTTTTTTTATGTTAGAAGTATGTTTTATAGTAAACTTTTATTGTTTCATACAAACACACTCTCTGTTGTAGGAGCAAATAATCTTCTAGGAGGATAAGCAGATATTATTAGCTTTATATATATACCTCGTAACTAGAGAATGCAATTTAATACCATATATTATTTTATTGGGTGGATCTTGAATAAGAGATTACTTTCACACTTGAAATTTGAAATCAAGAAGTATATATTCTTTGGACTGTTTGTTTATTGGATCAAAGAACTGTAGTCGAACTTTTCTCAGTATGATTGGAATTCTTTCCCTTAGTTCCGGAGGTCTTGTTAGATTGAATTTAGCAGTAAATGAAAACATGAGTGTGTAAAATTTTTTTCAGTTCTTTTTTGTAGTTTTGTAACATCTATTAATAAGCATAACATTATCTACTTAAAACTACTAGATTGGTTGGTTCCTGGTAACTTATAAAGAAAGGATTCTAATCTATTTGCTAGTGTTTCTAGTCAATCCTTAACTTGAAACAAGAAATTAAAATAATTACAAATGTATATGCAACAATTGAATAGTTGAAAAGAAAAATAACAACTCAACAACTCCAACGCTAACAACAACAAAAGTCTAATTACACTAAGATTTTTGTTCAACATATTTGATGAGTATTATGTTGGTTATCAAGGGTCCTAGAACCTTTATCCTTTAACCAGGCTTGATCCAGCAACTCAAGCATTATATGTGAGATATATTTATATATAATATAGTTTAATATTCTAAATGGTATAAAAAGACAGAACCATAGTATTGTTAACCAGCGTGTCCTTTTTAACGCCCATATTTCATTTGTATTGTTCAAGTTTATAATTTGTTTTCTTTCAAGTTATAACCAAGTCCAAATAGTTATATTAATTGTTTTGTTTTTTTTCACAACGTGAAAGATACTATATTCATGGAATATTATTAATAAAAGAAATGCACGTATCAGGACTTAAAATGCAAAATAATAAATTCGTGTATAATCATTAATAATTTTGAATATTGGTTATTATTTTCAGCAATATTGAGGAGGTTGTTGCAAAATTTGCGCAACTTAGCCCACAAGAAAGGGCCAAAAGGTTTGTCAACCTTTTTTGTGAAGTTTAATCGTTTCTTATTTGTCATTTGTTAGTGATAAAGAAGCTAATATATTTTCTTGTTTTATTGAGCAGGAAAATGGAAAGCCTTGAAGTAAGATTACTCTGTTTTTCTCAATTATGTCTTCTACGTACATTGTCTTTGTTTTGTCAAATGCATCTGTTCTGTTGACTCTACATTTTGTGATGTTTAGATTCTAATTTGGTTTTAAATTTAGGCGCTAAAGAAAACCTTCAAGAAATTGGATCATGACGTAAAAATACAGGATTTCTTAGGTTCAAGGTAAGTTTCTGTGATTATCAATTTGTCAATATCTTTCACATAAAGCTTTCTAAAGTTTCTCGGTTTCTACATTGCAGCAGCCAAACAATGGAGGTACAATTTCTTCATAGACAACGCTATGCTTAATAATAATGTCAGAATCTTAAGGTAGTAGTTGAGCAACCAAAATGTTATGATCTGTGTGTAGGAATTATCTCATCAAGCGAGGATTTTACAAGCTCAGCTCACAGAAGTGCATCAGAGACTGAGGTGCAACTTTGGAGCTTTTGGTTGTTAAAGTATTTCTTTTTCTTTTTGGTTTTATAAGCTCTCTTGTTGAAATATTATTCGTTTGACCTCTTCAGGTTTAGTGTTTTGCAATCAATTGGTTACTTTTATCCCTTATCTAGCAGGCATATGCATTATTTTCATGTGCATTTGAACTTTGACATGTTCCTTCATGCTCATACTCATTCATGTTCACATGTCAAAATTATTTCAAATGATGTCTTAACTTTTGATGTTTCTTTAATCTTCTTGACATTTGGGTTTTATATAAAATGGTTTATTATAACATCGAGAGATGAAATATAACAAAATATTATTCTATCCCCTTCCCTTAAACAAAACACTAGCATAGTTATGATATTGAGTGTAGTCAACATTTGATTTGTTACTAGAATGTTATAAGTAGGTAAATAGTATTACAAAAGGAAGGCAATAGTAGTTAATACTATTTTATATAATATGCATCATTTATGTTTTGGCAATGAGCAAGAAAATCCGATTAAATTTCACATTTTGTATCACATATTCTACCAGTTGTGAATATGAGGCACAACCGGTTAGAGAAGTGAAACCATTATACTCGTTCACCTTTCTTAAATATCTAGATTTTCATGGTTATAGGAATTGTACTAGTTCGATTTGAGTCTACTTTATAGATTTGAGCAATTCATATACATTAACATCCATCGAACTTCTACTTGATTTTTCCTCAACATTAAGTCTATCATAATACACACATAATGCTATATAAAGTTGATGTTGTCATACATGAGTTATGGATCATGAAAGTTTAAGTAATAATCATAAATTAATATCGTGTTTAAATTTTCAACTTTTTAGCTATTGGAATAATATAGACAAGATCGACAATTTAGAGCATCTTAGGCAAATGGAAGAGTCGTTACGAGAATCAATCAATCGAGTGGGCCTGCAGAAGGTAAGACTTCTGTTTCATGCAGACTAGCCATATTGTTATGTCATCTTCAAATGACAAGTACACCAATCCATGAACAACAAATGATTTGTATTTTAACATGTCAACATGCTTTCTTAAATTAACAGGACAATTTAGGAAAGCACCAATTCATTTCACTTGAATGTGCTAACCAGGTAAAGTAAATGTTGTATTTTGTCTTTCTTAATATTTCATGTTCTTCTTTCCAAAATATTTATTTGGTATATTGTTGCTTCATAGTTACAGGAAGGGATGACATTGCCCTTGATGATGGCAAGTCTACAAGAATCTCAACCACTGTCTTGGCTTTTGAATAATGATAATCATCAATTGTTGTTACCAAATGAACCAAAATTTCTACCATATAGGTGGGTTACCTCATCTATATAACCTTGTGCTACTTGTTTGTTAGTGTGGAACTGAATTATTTCCCTTGAAGATATATATTTTAACAAGCTAGCAAATATGCTATGTTTCATTAAACTAATGGTCTATCAATTTTTTTCCTAAGATTGCCTTATAGCACCTTATTATTCATCTTTCAATGTAGTTACTGATTTAATTGTTCAACATACAGTGATAATACCAATAGAGACGCTGAGTGTTCCACTGACATTTCAATTCCAAGCTATTCAAGTTATATTGGGAGCAACAAACTTGAAGTTGGTAGCTCTCCCCAGGTGACTACTTTGGGTCAAGGAGGTGGTGCAGCAATGAACGAGTTAAATGGAACTACATACTTAAATGTACAACGTTGTGACCAATTTACATTCCCTCCTCCACAAGATATTGAGGAAACCAAACATTTACCAACGTTGAACAATAAATCAAACACCGTGGATTACCAAGTTAACAACTTTGATCTTTCGGGTTCCCTATTCGAAAATGGACATCAATTTTGGAATTCTGCTTCGGGGTCTTGTGGTATTGCCATGTATAATGAGAACGGCTACCACAGGGTAAGCAATCCTTTTATGTTTCAATGATTCATACTTCCTAGTTTTAAGGTATATTTTGAATTTGCATTAAGAGAACTCGAACAAAAGATAACATTTATTGTGTTTCAATTGTTTATGTTGGACTTTGGTCCCTACTTTTCTTGTAGACAATTTGACTTGAGGTTGTTTCTAATTTCCTATATTTTGCAGTAAATCATTGACTCAACTATTCATACTAGCCTTTTTCGAGTGACAAGGATGTTAGTTGATAAAGTGATGACAAAATGCTTGCAAATTATCTCTACAAAACCCAGATTAGATTGTCTCTCCACCTATGAGGTCAACAAGGTTCGTAAGAGTGGACAATATTAGTTGTATATATTGTAAGACTTGTAGGATGCAGTTTCTTCACATGCCACTATTAAATACACTAACTCTTTTACTAGTAGATTTTTGGAATTGATTAATCCAAGCTGTAAATTTGAATTTTGTACAAAAGTTATTTTAATGGTCTTATAAGTGAAAGTTTACTTGTTCCGTAGTCCCTTGCCACACATACAATCTTTTTATCTAAGAGCATATTATTCAGAAATCAAAGTTTCAAATTAGTCTTTAATATTGTAATGGTATATGAACAACTGTGCTTTAATATTTTTATTCAGATTTGAGTCCGAGTAAATAGAGATGTATCAAGGATAGTGAGTCAAATTTCTCAATCAAGACCAATCGACATATTTTGCTCTTTTAAGATAAAAAAAAAAAAAGCTTTAAACCAACCAACTTCTAATTTTTTTTAATCCTTTAATCCGTTTATTTGAAATTTTAATGTATTATTAACCTTAGTTTTGAGGAAGATAAACCATAATCTTTCATTTAAATAGAAGATTTTATAATTTATAAGATTGTCTAATACATTAAATTCAAATTAACTTATTTTAACTTGTTTTTATTTTTTAAATATTTTGTTTAGATAAAAAGTTTAAAATTATTAATTTAAATTTTTTTCCTTTGGATAAAGGATTGCAATTTTCACTATACAAAATATTTAAATATAAAATAATTATTAATAGTTTAAAAATATTAATATTGATTTTTTTAATTAATTTTAATCTTTTTACTGATTTTTTCAATTAAATATCGGTTAAAAAATTTCTCTAATTAACATTGATAAAAAAATAATTAATGTTCTTTGAAAGTTTTTTTTATCAACATTAGAAAAAATAATAAATTATTGATACATAATAACAACATTGTCCATGATGAAAAACAAATCACTACAAATAATAATAAAAAAAAGAATAATCATAAACGACATCAATTAAAAAAATTAGTTATAAAAAAAAATAACCTGGAGAAAATCTTTACTAATATTAAACTATGAATAATAGTAATTTACAAAAGTAATAAAATATTTCTAACAATAAAAGAGGTTTGGTAGCCTTATATTACCAAAATTAGTTTAACATTTTATAGAACTTATTATTTTCATATCGAAAGAGCAATATTTATTTCTATTAAAAACAATATATATATATATATATATATATATATATATATATATATATATATATATATATATATATATATATAATATGAAAAAAAAAAAAATATATATATAATATTATAATATATTTATTTTATAAATTATAAAATTATATATATATAAATATATATATATATATATATATATATATATATATATATATATATATATATTGTTTTTAATAGAAA
>Ga0099825_1001767_pt1 | contig 28046 bp, 15 predicted proteins | sample SiratroredBW_FD_76838 | JGI IMG/M metagenome (GOLD analysis project Ga0099825, IMG submission 76838) | Root nodule microbial communities of legume samples collected from California, USA - Siratro red BW | ecosystem: Host-associated > Plants > Roots > Nodule | place: USA: California | collected...
AAGCGCAAAACTAGAACCTAAAAAAGGAAGAGAATGGAGAAAAAAAAAAAAAAAAAAAGATTTTTAGGCGTAAAAAAAAAAAAAAAAAAAAAAAAAAAAAAAAAAAAAAAAAAAAATTTTAATTTTTTATTATTTTTTTTTTTTTTTTTCTTTTATTTTTTTTTTTCTGCTCTATATCTTTCTTTTTTTTTTTTTTTTCTCCATTCTCTTCCTTTTTTAGGTTCTAGTTTTGCGCTTCCTGATGCGGATAGGATTTCACATTTGTCATAGATACGGGTAATTAAAAGGGTACAGGAGGGACAAATCCACTTGTTACACTGTAAACTTAATAAATTTTCTTTTAAATTTTTACTTTTAACTATATTATATTCATATATAATTAATCTAAATTTTCATAAATATAAGAAAATAAATATTCATAAATAATATAATTTTAATATGTGTTATATAGAAAATATTACAGTACAAAGTTCTAGATGTTATAAAAGATATTACTATTTGTAGTGAACAACTTTAGTAATATTTTAAATCACTTCTTATATAAATATTGTTTTAGTCCGGGATGTTTGTTAGAAAATACTATCAAAAATACTCATCTTTTTAATTAGAGATGTCTAAATGTTTAAATAATACTTAGCAGATTAGTTAAAAGTAAAATATTAGTATGTACACTAAAATTCAAATAATTGATTGAAAGTTTGACAGGATATTATCCGGTTAAATTTCACATTATTAAATTTTATGTTATTAATTTTGCACAAACATAAAAAGAATATTTTAAACTTTAGTTTTTGAAAGTTTCTAATAAATCACATGCCATGTATAAAACTATCTTCTTAATACGCATCATTATATGATATTTATAAAAAACAGTAAAAAAGTTTGAAAATATAATTAAAACTTCCCTTATATTTTAACCTGCTTTTAGACCTTTTATTTATAGATATTTTAAATGTTTTACGTGTTGATATTTTGTTTTTATGTTAGAGATGTAAAAAGAGTAAGTTTTTAACTTAAAATAATTTTTAACATATCAAAATATTAATTAATCAATCTTCAATTAATATCTTTTATATTTTATCCGTAATAATATATAATATAATATCTTTTAAGATGATAACAAATATATAGATCTTTTATTTTAGTTTATTTTTAATTTATTTATTAAAAACTCAAAAACTTATAATACACAAGAATACCATACAAAATAATCACTCATTATTCAATATTTTACTATATTATTCGCTTATATAAAGCCCTGACCTAATGGTAAGAAAAACAAAAAATATCAAACATTAAATTTAATATTTTAAAGACTAAATAAGAAATAAAATAATATTTCATAAATCAAATAGAAAGAGGTCTCCACAAGACTAGGACCATGCCCTGAAAACGACGCCGTCTTTCTCCTGCTGCTGCGCGCTAGTCGTAGTGTTTTGTCTCCTTCATTCCTTCCTATTCCATTCGATCAGACTTTCCATTATTTTTTATTTATTACATTTTTTTCTTCTGCTGAATTTGTTCTTCCTTTCCACCAATGCATTCCTCTTCTTTGAATTTACCTCATAACCTCTCTTAATTTCATGACTCCCAGAGTTTTCCTTCCAATTAGGGTTAAATAATCCAAGGTATGATTCATGAACCACTTTCAATTCTATCATTTTATAGATTTTTAAGGGTTGGGGCAACTTCTCTTCGCTTCATTCTGTTTATTGTTCAAGTAATGCGTGTTTAATCCAAGGTGGATAGTTTAAAGGTAGACTCATGGAATTTCGTTCTTTGGAATTCACACCTGCTCATGTGTTTAAATGGTGGCTTCATGAAAAGTTGCTTAAAACGGCATTTTTATCCCAATAATCCACATAGAGATCTTGTCGTCGTTATTATTATTGTTGTTGCTATTGCCACACTGTTATCCATTATGACTTATTTTTATGAGAGAAGAAAGTTGTAGCTGTAGCGGTACTGAATTCAGTTGTCATGGTTTTTGGCAAGTAAAGGAAGAATTTGAATTTGAAGAAGAAAGATGGGAGAGAGGAAGGTTTTGAACAAGTATTACCCACCTGACTTTGATCCCTCCAAGCTTCCCAGAGCAAGAAGGCCCAAGAACCAGCAGATCAAGGTTCGCATGATGCTTCCCATGAGCATTCGATGTAATACTTGCGGCAATTATATCTACAAAGGCACCAAGTTCAATTCCAGAAAGGAAGATGTTATTGGCGAGGTTTGGTTATTTTAAATACAAGTTCACTCTCAACTTTTCAATCTTTAGTGATGTCTTTTGGTGTAATTTGATTTACATTTTTAAGGGAGATGCTGCAGGTGTTTATCCTTTTGGATTCTCTGCTGGGTTCCTTCAATTTTATGATTGATTGTGGGTGCTGTTTAACATATTTGTAGGCTTCAGAGGTTCATTTGCTTCTTGCTTCATGTCTAATTTGATTTCAGTGACGACTTTGAGATTGCATTTTTTGTGCAGACATATCTGGGAATTCAAATATTCAGATTCTACTTTAAATGCACCAAGTGCTCAGCTGAAGTTACCATGAAAACTGATCCACAGAATTCAGATTACATTGTTGAATCCGGTGCAACCAGAAATTTTGAACCTTGGCGTGCAGAAGATGAAGAAGCTGATAAAATGAAGCAGAAGAGGGATGCTGAAGAGCTGGGAGATGCTATGAAATCATTGGAGAATAGAACCTTGGATTCTAAAAGGGAGATGGACATCCTAGCTGCATTGGATGAGATGAAGTCAATGAAGGTCATCACTGTTGTGACTGCAACATTTATAATGAAGAATTAAATTTGAATGAAGCCTGTGCATAAATGATTCAATTGGGATACAAGCATTATAATTGTGGAATATGCTGCATTTTGGTGTAAAAGTATCTATTTCACACCATTTGTTTTAAATGATAATTACATTTGTGCGTGGACTTAAGATCTGTCTGTGGTAAGTAATTGCTAAGATGTGACTCTTTCATTTTCCAGTCTAGACATGCAACTGTTTCTGTTGATGAAATGCTGGAGGCTCTGCAGCGCACAGCAGCTGATAAGGTAACAGAAAAATTGTCATATAGTTATTTGCTCTGTAATTTGTACAAGAAATTTCCTGTTTTTGAGGCAAGGGTTAATTATTATTGTTCACGGAAGGAATATAGACAATCTGAAAAATTTAAGCTTAGTTTGAAATGTATTTTATTGGTAGCCATTTCTTGATTAGAAAATTTAGGCCTAGAGACAATGAACTGATTATAAAGTGATCACTCTATCCAGTGGTCCTCTTCATAGTCCATTTTTTTTGTTTGTCAGTTATGGTTGTTGAAATGCCTATTCATTAAGACAGTCATAAATATACTTGATTATAAGAAATAATAACTGTTACTGTATAAGTTAATCAGTATTTCTGTATCCTATTATTTTCTCTTTCACTTGTTAATAACAAGTGTAAAAGTTTAAAAGAATATTAATGCCTCACTATTTTTCTAAAGTGACATAAAATGGGACGAAAACCATTATCTGACAAAAAAATGGAAGTATATTTACAGTCTGTCATGGGTTGTCATCTTTCGGAAAACTTGATTTGATGCTCACAAAACCAATTTTTTTGGTTTCTTGTTTGATATATTCTTGCAACGTTATCAGTGCTTTTGGAACCTAAATCCTATTTCTCTTGTGACAAGATTTGTTGCAACTCCAATGGTCCCGTTTAATTGCCTTCCCTGAACTTATACAATTCTAAGATAACCCGTCTAAACATTGGTTGTCTATTATTTCTAATTCTAATATTTGGCTATGGCATAAACATGATACATGTACATGTTGAAATGCAATATTATTTTATTAATATTTACTTTTTGTGTACCCAACTTTAGCGTTAGGGTTTTAGAAGATACACACACATATATATATGTGTGTGTGTGTGTGTGTATATATTCACCTGAAGATTGGTTTGGTAAATTTAGTCTGCAGAGAATTTTGGATTGAAATAGAGCAAGGCAAATCATTCAGTTCTTTATTGTCATGCTTCTTCTAGGAAGTGTGTTTATCTTATGATATCCCTATAATTGCTCAAATAAAAAAACATTTTACAGCCACTTTTAGACCAAAGATCTGAGCCATTTAAACTATTTTCTTGGTATTGAAGTGGCATAGTCAAAAGAAGGTGTTATCATTTCTCAAAAAAATATGCTCTTGATATTTTAGAGGGAACGGCCCAACAAATTGCAAGCCCATTGATAGTCCTATGGACCCAAATCAGAAGTTAATGATAGACCAAGGAGAACTTTTCTTAGACCCAGAGAGATATAGAAGGTTGGTGGGTAAACTCATTTATCTCACTATAACATTCAAGTATGTGAAAGGGAACCCAAGACAGGGATTGTTGTTTGAGAACAAGGAAGATACTCAAGTCTTCGGATATAAATTGGGTTAGTTGTCCCATTGATAGGAGATCTACCATAGGATACTATGTATTCCTTGGACGGAACCTTGTATCCTGGAAAAGTAATAAACAAAGTGTTGTTGCTCAATCTAGTGCAAAAGCTGAGTGTAGATCTATGGCCCTAGCTACATGTGAGCTTGTGTGGATTAAACAACTCCTTCAAGAGTTGAAATTTTTTGAAAATAAGTAGATGAAATTGTATTGTGATAACCAGACAACTCTTCATATTGCCTCCAACTGGGATAACTAAACATATAGAGATTGATTAACATTTTGTTAGAGAGAAGTTGCTGTCCAAGGATCTTATTATTGAGTTTGTTAGCTCCAATGAACAACTTTTAGACATTCAGACTAAATCTCTAAGAGGACCTAGGATTCAGTTTATATGTTCCAAACTTGGTGCATATGATGTATATGCTCCAGCGTGAGGGAAGTGTTGAAATGTAATGTTATTTTTTTAATATTTGCTTTGTGCTTACCCAGCTTTAGGGTTAGGGTTTTAGGAGAGTGTCTTGCTTCTTTTTGTATCACATATATTTACATCAATAGGAAACACAACAGTGCAAGAATATACACTGGTTTTCTATCCATATTATTTGTTCAAGTGTAATTTTGAAGCATTCTTTAATTATCATCTTCCTCAATACTTCAAGTTAATTTATAATGATTTCAGGAGAAGAGGATGGAAGAAGAAGATGAAGCACTGATAAAATCAGTTGTCTTCCATGTAATATCCTGCAGTTCTAGTTCTCGTCCTTCTAGTTACTTTTATTGTTAATCTTCAACTGTTTTTTAATCTATATGGTTTTTGCTTTATACTATATTTAACAGAACTCAGGAGCTTATGTCAGAAGAATTCGTGATGAAGATATAGAGACTGAGGAGCAATTAGATCAGCTTCCAAATGGACACGGTGAAACAAGTTACAATCCAAAGGTATGATGTGAAGTGTACGTGTGTCCTTGCAGTAATATATTTTTCTTTGTCGTCTTGTTGGCCTAATAAATTATCATAATCATTATACAGCAACTCACTTATGATCATTTTCACTACACTCTATTGTCTTAACTATTGAAATTCAAAACTTAACCTTCAACTTCATATTGCTCTTGAACTATGATATCCCGCATTTTCAATAACCACTCTCCTGAGTCATTTTCAGTTCTCTTTCTCTAAACCAGCTGGCTCTTAATTTGATTTCATTTCACTATTCATTCAGAATTTTTGTATGGCAGGCAGGGTCAAATGAAAAACTCTTGTTAGGTTCTGTAAAGATTTTGATTTTAATATCAGAGTACAAATGACCCAGAGGATGGTAAAAATTGTTGGAAAAAAGAAGCTTTTTTATATGGAAAGAGATAAAAAGTGTAGCAGTGTCTACAGGACCATAATGGCTGCCTGAATACATTTATTTCTTGTTTTCTTGAAGTAGTCCGAAAATGAAGTGGCAGTTAAAATACCTGTGAAACACTCCCTTGTTTCTACTCCAAAAAAAAAAAAAAAATACGATAATCTAGATTTTGTAAGTACATATCTTTTTTGCTTCTTTGTGGTGTTCCTGTTGGTCTTTCTTCCTTAAGGTTATGGGGGTTTATTAGATTTACAGAGAGATATTGGCATGCTTGCTGCATGTTTCTTGATCTTAATTTTTTTTCCCTTTTACCATTTAATATTTTCCTCTCTTAAAATAAATTATTGCTTGGGGAAAAAAATTCAAAGGAATTTTTCTATTTTCTTATGAGTATGGACTTTTTAGACTTGAAATATGGGAGAAATATATTATACATGTGAAGATCATCAAATGTTTTCACAAATATATAGTTGAAGTTTTTCTGAATTTACAAATTTAAGCATTTATTTAGATATGTGATTTTTCATTCATCTAAGGCATCAAAATCTTGTATGAAAACAACTGTTTGAGCTTGTGTTTGTGTTGTATCTGTGAGCAGAAGCAAAAGATTTCTGAAGATCATCCAAGCAAACCAACTGACTCTCTGACAAAAGCTAGTTTGGATGATTCTGGCAAACAAGGTATGTGAACATCTTTTCATATGTTTATCAACTAGATAGATACATCGACCTTCACCAATGCATTGTATACACTGAATTTTAAGACATATATCGCTTATTGAAGTCATTTCTATTGAAAGAGGATTGACATGAATACGGATCAATTTGAAGGACCATCTTCTGTTGTGTATCATACAATTAATCTGGTTTTACCTGTTATATTTGTTATCTCACTTTCGCTTGGTAGTATCACTCAAATAACCCAATCCACATAAGCCATCATCTGTTTGACATTTGGTAGTATCAGTGCAAGAACCCAATCCACTTTACCCGGCATCTGCTTGACATTACATTGATGTTATACAGCACCCCCTCCTTCCTATCAGAAGGAAAACCTTTAGCTCTGCACAATTCTGATCTGTTTGTTTACTATTTATGGAGCCATGTTCGTAACACTAGTATGATTTGCAGAAAATTGGTAGGGGAAGATAGCTACGCACCATGCATACCTGCATTGATTCATTTTTATTCGTGTTTAGTTGGCTATAGTTTGATTTATTTATCGTTTGATATTTTTCTTAGAAGAGATGTTTAATAATACTACTAACATGGGAGTGCAACACATTTAATATGTTTGTTATTTGCAGAAAACGAACGCATTGGTGGAAGGCTTAATTCTTTAGTGAAGATTTCTGTCATTACGAAACCAGCAAAATCTGATGTTAAAATTCCCGCAGAACAAGAACAAAAGAAAGAGGAAGATAATAGAACAAATACTGCTAGTGGACTACAATCTTTGTGTCAAAACTATGGAAGTGACGAAGATTAGTTGTCATAAAAATTGAATGACTATTTGCTGAACAGTTGCTCTCAAGATTGTGATTGTAAGTTGTAGTGGCGATGGGCTGGGGGTCATACATACTCTATTATGACTGGAATAGAAATACCCAGTTTTCAAGTTCTTCTAGAAATTTGCAGAAATGCCTCTCATGTTTAAGAGGAAGAAAGGAAAATGGAGCAAAAGAGCGTAAGTTGGACTGTGGTTTATTTTATTTGTATGTACAATATAGCTTTGCTAATGTGCTACTATCTGATTCCTCCGCAGTTTCTGTTCTTCATAATTCCGTGTTAAATATTGTTAGAATAAGTTAATCTATTTTCTATCGAAAGCTAAAATGTTATTTTTGTGATACTGATTTGCGCTGTCAAACGTTCCCCAGATAAAAGTAGAGGCTAAATTTTGCTGTATAACTAACTTAGGTCATTGTTCTTTAAGGATCACTCAAATCTTCTCTTAAAATGGAGAAAATGGAGGGGGTTTTAACAAAGTATTTAAATTTAATGAGGAAAACAGAATTCAAACAAAATAGAAGAATTCGAGTCATGAAAAATCAATCTGGTCTTTTTTTTGTTCTTCCCAATCTCTCATTGGCTTTACACCATTTAAATTATATATGTGAGTTAAATAGATTGGAATTACTACATCTATTTAACATCTTGAATATTCTAGAATCATGAAATATTTAATCAAACACCTAGTGTGTCAAACTAATGCAATCGTATGATGAGTAACATTGTCGATTCGACTTGATTCCAATTCAGGAATTCTCCTACACATTCAAATTAGAATGTATTGATTCAATTATAGGATTAATCCAACTATTAAGTCTAATAATTAAATTAAAACAGCAAGTGAACATGTAATTTGTAGAAAGAATTCAAAATATAAACCTAAGTATTAGTGAAAATGGAATTCGGGAATTCTCCTACACATTCGAATTAGAATATATTAATTTAATTATAGGATTAATCCAACTATTAAGTCTAATAATCAAATTAAAACAGCAAGTGAACATGTAATTTGTAGAAAGAATTCAAAATATAAACCTAAGTATTAACGAAAATGGAAGAACCTACAGGCATTGGATTGAACAAAGAGGTTAGCCACTCATCGTCATGGTTGGCATTCCAAATTAAAGTAGAAAGAACACAAATTGAGAGAAAAAGAAAAAAAGAAAATGCATACGTGAGAAGGAAATGTATTATATGTTGTGTAGTGTGGCTACTGTAAATAAATATGTATATCTTCGCTCTTTGCCTTACCATTTGTCCAACCAAAGAAAAATTCTGACCCTAATTTTTTTGCATGACCTAAATTGGCCTAAGCCCATTCTATGTTGCCATAATTTGACCTAACATCACTAATGATTTTCGCTCAAAATGTTATTTAGATTTTGTATGTCAACTTCAAGATTGGTTTTGTCTACTTTTCTATTTAAATTTTGTCTTGGACCCTCTAATAACATTTGTAGATCTTTGAGTTATCCGTAAAACAACATAGAGACCAAATTAATCTAAGGTCCGTAGCAAAAGTTATGGATAAAATACAAAACACACAAGTATGGAAAAAAATGCAATAAATTACATCAAATTGAATCAAACTTTAATTAAAGTCAATTAGCCAAATACGAAAAAATGATCTAAAACTTATTAATTACTAATTGATATATTATTATTATTAATAGAAAAGTGGTTATAATAAAATAAATATAAGATTTTTATATCTCATATTGGTTTAATCTTTTCATAAATTTTGTAACTACAATGTACTGACTCTTGTGTATAAATATGTGAATAAGATGACATGAATATCTTTAAACATTGAGTTACGAGTTTGTACATGAGCGTATGTTAGATCTTGTTTGTTTGTGACTGTAAGGTAAGAATTTTTCCATTTGTTGCCATCTTTCACAAAAGTTTACTGACAAAAGTTATTTATCTTGCTATAATTTTGTTAAGCTTGATTTCTTGACAAAAGTTTATAAATCACTTAGAAGATTATGGTTATAACATACAATTAGACAAAGTTGAACGATGGAAGCAGGTGAAATTTCAACTTGTGACCATCTATGAAATACAATATATTAGAAACTTTTAGAACATCTAAAATTGATAAATTTTTTTAAGAAGAAGATTAAGAGTATTGTGCAAGTAATGTTTAACATTTTTTTGATTTTATCCATAAGTTGCATTTATTGAACAAAAAATATCACATTGAAGCTTTATTGTTAAAACTCTTAATTGTTGTTGAAAAGTTGAAGGTGTTCTTAGAAGTTGATTTAATGAAAAAGATTAAGTTAGATAATGTTCTAATTAAATTCTAATTGTCAAGAAGTTTAATTAATAAACAATTTAGTACTTCAAAGTCCAAATCTTCATGGTTTTGCAAAATCATTTGCTATGATGTTCTGCATGCTAAAGGGGAGGTTGTGGTAATAAATGAGGACGAAGTGGTTGTGGTCTTTCACAATGTTCTTATTGCAAAATAATGGATTATACTTAGGAGAGGTGTTACTCTCTACATAACTTTCGTGACAAGATAGTTCATCTCTCCAAATTTAGAAGGTTGAATTAAATTCTTTTTTTGAAAAATATCAAAAATGTATAGGATTAAAATTCAGTAGTTAAATAAAATTTTTCATGTAATATAGTTTGTTAACATGTATTTCTGAAATCGTAAAAAAATCAAAGCCTATAAATACTTGATTTTGGTGATTATGATAATATTTTTTTTCTTCAATTTCTTCTATTAGAGTTTCTTATTTTATTATTTGATTTTTAGCGAGTTGGTCAGTTCTCGTTCTTTCTCTTTAAAACCTAAAACTTTGTTCTTCTTATCTCTATTTATATTTTTAACCTAATTTCTTTTAGTCAATTAACTAAGTCATTGAATTGTTTAGTGATCTTTGAGGTTAATTCTTTTGTTATACATGAGAGTGGTATAAGATAACTTTTTGATAAAAGACACCAATTTACAAGACTATGTTATCTTAGTACTATATCTTCTATCTTATTTTGTATCGTCATCTCGTAAACTTTTGCATAATCAGTTTGGATCATTTACACTTTTTAAAATTGAGGAAAATAATTTCTATTCTTAACAAGCTTCAACTCTTAGAATGCGAATAATGTCAACTAGAGAAACATGTTTTATTTTCCCGAAGGTCAGTTTTGGAATTCAACAAAAATATGAAGGTGCAGGAAGAATGCGTCCTGGACAAATTCTTCCTCCACCCCCATACCCTCTTCCTGCACCCCTATATAATTTTTTTATTTCATAGCTGTCCTTCATGAAATTACATAAATACCCCTATCTTAATAAAACCCCTCCCCTTCCCAACCGGATGACCAGGCCATCCGGTTTACATTTTTTGAAAATGAGAACCAGATGCACCCCCCATCCGGTTCACAATTTCAAAAAACTGTAAATTGGATGGCCTCGTTATCCGGTTGTCAAAATAAACAACCGGATGACCAGGCCATCCGGTTTACAGTTTTTTGAAATTGTGAATCGGATAGGGGTTGCATCCGGTTCTCATTTTCAAAAGAAATACAAACCGGACGACCTCATCCGGTTCTCAACCTAACAGATCGAAAAATCTTTCAATTAATCCTTTATAGAAGCATTAGGTAACCAATTTGTGATGTTTATTAGCAATTAGTAGGTAATATTGATGATTAGAGTAGTTGATTTGGGATTTGAGGGGCTATCGACGGCGAATTTGAGGATTTTTCGATCTGTTGGGTTGAGAACCGGATGAAGTCGTCCGGTTTGTATTTTTTTTTTTAAAATGAGAACCGGATGCACCCCCATCCGGTTCACAATTTCAAAAAATAATAAGAATATTTATGTAATTTCATAAAGGACAGTCATGGAATAAAAAAATTATATGGGGGTGCAGGAAGAGGGTATAGGGGTGGAGGAAGAATTTGTCTGCGTCCTGACAGACAGAAACCAGCCCAAATAAAATTGAAATAGAAGGCCCAATTTTGAGACTTGCTCGCTACTCCTTCTCTGTCTCAACTTATAGCACGCACTTCAGAATCCAACATTGTTACTCCCTGCGACCTCTCTCACTTCCCCTTTCTCTCTCTCTCTCTCTCTCTCTCTCAGGTTTGTTCACACAACACAAAATTTCCACTGTTTTCTTGCTCATTTCCCTTCCTTTCTTTGCTCCTCACAGATCGCGGTCTTTTTCTTTTGTTCACGCCTTTCAATTCAATTTGCCAATTATACACTCTAATTTATGTGAGAATTATTTTTATCTTTTCTACTAGGGCTGGTATGAAAAACCACCATTGGAGTGTTTCTAATTTTCAATTTTCAGTAATAAATTAAATAAAATGATTGCTTTGCATTGTGATTGTAACTTGCGAGTGAGGTTTTGAGTGCAGATTCTTGCGCGGTTTATCATGGGGGATAGTCAGTATTCGTTTTCACTCACCACATTTAGGTATGTCTATTGCTGATAACTTCTAATTTAATTTGATTTTTTGTTTATAAGTGAATGCTATGATTTGTGTTTCTACTGATTCTATTGTGTTGTGGAACAGCCCTTCTGGAAAGCTTGTTCAGATTGAGCATGCTTTGACGGCTGTTGGGTCTGGGCAAACGTCTTTGGGAATTAAAGGTGATTTGTTATCTCTGCCTCTGGACTGGATCTGTTTATGGCTCTCACTTTAGCTTTTCAATTTGAAATTGATTAGTTTGGGGAGCACCTTTCACTTGTGTTATAAGGGGTAGGGAAACAAATAAAGGCTTACAGTTCTTAAATAGGCCGTAAAATACTGCTCTCTGAAAACTTATTTAATCTTTTAAATTGGTTTAAACTTATTTTACATTTGCGAGTCTATTTTGTTTACTATGTCTGCTATTGTTTGTGCTATTTACTCTCTTATTCTGTGGGTTCTTCTGTTGTCTTGTAGATGGTTTGGATTCTGTAATATAAGCTGTATCTTTTGCTAGCTGTAAATGGGTATCTAATATTTGATTCCTGCAGCTGCAAATGGAGTTGTCATCGCCACCGAGAAGAAATTGCCTTCTATTTTGGTTGATGAAGCATCAGTGAGTTTATTTCCATTATTGGATCCATTTTTGTTCATTATTCATGAAATTTGTTATAAAACTGTCCTACGCAAATATCCAACGTTTTAACATAAATTGAAGATCAACGCCGTTTTCTCCATTTAACTCGAACACGGATAATATGCTTTTATTGGATATTTAATGAACTTAGTACCTACCTCACAACAATCAGATGACTGCTTCATGCAGAGCAATTTAGTGTTTTCGGTTTGCAGTTGCTAACCTACAGTCGTCCATCCAACAGAGAAGAGATAAATTGTTGCTTCCTATTTTTATGCTTTGGGTGTGTTAACCCATATTCTCTTAACGCTGTCACTTCCTCATCCTCTCAGTACTCTAAGTATAATATATAGCACTGTTTTGTTTCACTCTTCCTTGAAAAATATTTGGTTAGTGGAATGGTGTTCTTTCTATATTATATAGTTAAGGATGTTTCAAAGTATGGCTATTGATAAATTAATCTTTTATGTAGGTTTTGCAAGCAATGTGTCAATATAGTTTAAAAAAAGTGAAGTCACTTAATTCATGATGTATTCTGTGTATTTACACTCTGTTATATTTAATTGCAGGTCCAGAAAATTCAGTTATTAACGCCAAATATTGGTGTCGTATATAGGTTTGTTTCTTTGTACATATTTAAATAGTTTGAAGTCAAATATATGTTATAACATCATTAAGTTATTGTATATTGATAGTGGTTACACATAATGTTGGTTAACGCTTTAGCTTTGAATGGTTCTTAAACATGAGATGCTACGTAATTTACCTGGACATAACAACGTGGGAGGTATTAGGAACTTGACATAACTATTTTGGGGAAATGTTTTTTCTCAAGGATGTATGAAATAGAAATTGAAAAGGCACACTTAAACTGATTAAAGACCTCCGAAATCAAGAAAAAATGTTGTCGGTGGTAAGCAGCTAACTACTGCTTGTAATACTGATTTAAAGATTCAGAAGAATACATAAAGCACAGTTGCATGTAGCAGACTGTTAAACCACATTGTTTTATAAATAAATAAATTATGGTGGACTGCCTTAGGTTTTCAATAGATTCTCTAAATGAAAAGGGATTTACTGGATTCAATTTGCAAGACATTTGACTATTAACCTTTTTTTCAGGGAGGACATGAGGTGTTTGTTGAATGTTGACTTTTAAATCTACTTGGGGACATTTTAAAATGAAATATAGAAAACAGAAGAATTCACTTCCTGTGCACTTTTTGCACTTTCAAAGAAATACTGTTGAAATAATTAGTTTTCTGATGTTTAATTTGTGTCTGAAACTTCATAAGCAGGTTTAATCTACCTTTTTCCATTTCTGTTAAGCTTTTAGTAAATGGAAATAATTATTTGTCCTTGACTCTTGCAAATATTTTATTTAATTCACCTAAATATTTGGTCTTTGTTCAGTGGCATGGGTCCCGATTTTCGAGTTCTGGTTCGAAAAAGCAGGAAACAGGCTGAGCAGTATCACCGGTTGTATAAAGTATGGTATACAGAATTCTATTTCAGCACATTTTTCTTTCTTAGTATCGAGTTCTTGATCTGCATATACTTATTTAAGATATAATTCAGTTATAGTGTCTGCTTCACTCTCAAACCCTGGCATTTTAATGAATTATAGTCATAAGGATTGCTACTTGGTTAGGCATCTGTAGATGGTATTCATCTTTTTTCATGCTTATGCATGTTTTATTTACTATGTGAATAATTATAGAATCTTTCAGTTTTGGTATACGGTGAGAAGGGAAACAAAAATATAGTTGTAATAAAAGGATTTTTCAAGGAAATATCGAATAAAATTATCTATATGATTAAGGTGGACAAACTACTACAGTCAGTGCAATGCCTTAGCTAGTTATGATGAAATAGAGGATGAATTCCTTATTGATTGCCTAAATTCATCTATTATAATAGGATTCATTAAAATTAGCCACTAATCATTAAGATAGGGGAACTAATATATTAAATTCAGTGTTACATTCAAGCTCCAATGCAAATTTTGTTCTTAATGGTACCCATTCTTTGAATATTTCATGTAGCCTAGCAAAGGAATATGGCTTTAAAAGGTCTATTTAAGCTGACAAGGATTAATAGGGTCAAATAGAACAATCTCATTATTTCTTAAACTGAGTCATACAATTCTGTATTATATAAGCCTGGAAATCTTGAATTATTAGTGGTGCATTACCTTCCATCAGTGAGTTTTGTAATTCTTGTTTGAAGGTTGTATTGCTGTTAATGCTGATCTTCATATAATAATTAGATTTTCCATAAAACACCTGTCTTTCTTTTGCTTGATAGTTTTAATAAGTACTTAGTTATTAATAAAGTTTGTCACAACAACAAAAATATAAGAATTATGCACTACTTATTATCTTTATGAATATTATACACATGCTTTTCTATCTCTTTCTGTTTGCTTTTGGTATTCTATGTTGGATCATCTGTGAATTGTGGGATATATCTGATAATATGATCAAAATTTGCAGGAGCCAATTCCTGTGACTCAACTTGTCAGGGAAGTTGCTGCGGTAATGCAGGAGTTTACTCAGTCTGGGTAATTATTTCCTTGTAAACTGTACTCTTTCCACTGAAATTTACCTTGTCAACTCAGTATAGAAGTTTATTTTATGCATATACATAAATCATCCACAATTTGATATCTTAAATATGATCTGATTTTTGTCTTTTCTTCCTTCTCCAGCATTTTTTAGCTACTGATTCTCTCATTAACTTTATGACAAGTATTTCACAGTAAACTCAAATTTTCAGAATTCTCTATTCCAGTGTTGTGGGGGATTAATTGTTGTAATTAAATGTGGAAGGATATGCCTAATTCTCAATTGTCGTTAGTTTCTGGGAGCCAGGAGCATAGTTATAAATTATAACTATCTGGAAATTGGATACTTGGAATAAGTCTAATGTAGATGTTTAAAACAGCTTTATCTTTACTAAAGGAACCAGCATGGATCAATATCTACAGATCTTTGTTTTCTTTTCCGCTGGAGGCATGTGTTAGATAAATTGGTAGCATTGTGATCCGTATAGAAACTTCATGTCAAAATTAGGCAGATTTTTAAAGTGCAGAAATCCTTAATAAGAAACTTGCTTGCTAAATGCACAGAACTTAGTTTGATCCTCTGATTGTCTCTTTATGCACCCAACTACCACATTTACTTACCGTTTTTACCCTTTATCATGGTTTTATTTCTGATATTTCTGTTTTGATCCTCATAGTGGTATTAGGCCGTTTGGAATCATGCTTTTAATTCTGATATTTCTGTTTTGATCCTCATAGTGGTGTTAGGCCTTTTGGAGTGTCCTTGCTAGTTGCTGGGTTTGATGATAATGGGCCACAATTATACCAGGTATGTTGATATCCTTTTTTCTGATGTAACTCTTTACGTATTTACATTTACACCCTGGTAAATTACCATCACTTGCATGTAGCAAGTCTAGACTTCAGAACCTCACTCGTTGGTGAAATGAATAAGTGCTCCTTAGATTCTCTGATGATATTTAATCTATGAAAACTTTGTAATCAATTGCATAAATTCTTCACTATCTTGGTTTACTACACCTGAATTAGTTTTGCTTCAAATAATTGAGAATCGCTCTCAGATTATTTGTGTTCAATTTCAAATATTTCAGAGCATTTGTTGTCTATATTGCTACGCATCTGGACTTGTTGAAAATTACTATGAATTTAAAAGAAAGAGTAATTCAAGGTTGTGATTTGATGTAATTTTTTTTTCTCTAGGTGGATCCGTCAGGTTCATATTTTTCTTGGAAAGCTTCTGCAATGGGGAAAAATGTTTCTAATGCAAAGACGTTTCTTGAGAAGAGGTAAGCTTTTCATCAGTAGCAATACTGTAAAGCAAAAAATGTGTGGAACGCATCTATATTTGTTTGTGGATTGCGTAATGATTAATAGCTGTAATGATACTCAAGTCACTTAATGAGAGCTTAGAAATCCTTTAGATATGCTGATAAGATGGTAGCTACTGACACATTGATGCTGTAATCTTAAACCATAGTAGCTGAAGTCTTTTCGTTAATGCGTGCTTGAGAAATTATTTATATATCATTTCTATATATGACTTGATTGTCCACTTATAGGTACACAGATGATATGGAGCTTGATGATGCAGTCCACACAGCAATATTGACTCTGAAGGAAGGGTAGGAGAACATAATATTTCAAGTTTATGCAGTAAATAATTAGAAAACCATAGTGAAAATGACATGTTTAACGATTACTGTTGATTAGGAGGCGGTTATTTTAGATTTTTGAGTCATTTTCATCTCTTTTGGCTCTAGTGTTATTCTCCTACAACAAGTAGTAGTGCATAATAGCTTGTGCCTCTTAAGTATAGTTTGGAGGACGGAAAATCCTTCTAAGATTGGCTTCTTGAGTTCAAATGAGAATGGTGAGGCCAATTATATATGTGAAGGGTATTTAACTAGCAGTGGTCTTGACTTGACTCAATTACCTACGACACTTCCCTCCAAACCATCATCATATCGTTTGTCTTCAAGTTATCAACCAAGTTTTTTTCATTAAAAACTTTGCTAGTTTTTATTTCATTGTTTTTTATTGAAACCTATGTGATCTTTGTTTAGTCTTTTGAAACGTTTCTCAATTTTTCTCTTCTGCTTTCTTTTGTGGGTGTTTTCCAGGTTTGAGGGACAGATCTCAGGGAAAAACATTGAAATTGGCACAATTGGTGCTGATAAAAAGTTCAGGTGCATATGTGTTCCTAAAATATACCTTGTTTGCTTTTTCACCTTCCATATTTTATTATATGAACCTTGCTTCCTCTTGTTACTGTAATCAGTAAATTGAGTTCATTTTTGGGATTTTGGGTTGTCTCGTCTCAATTAATAGATAGGAGTATTTCAAAGTACATGAGAAATTGCACTACAAAAAAGAGACTTCCAATCCAAGTTATCTGCATCTAAACCTATCTGGACCTCAGACTTCAAATCATCCTTATATACTTTATTTAACTGTTTAACTTAATACTAGTGTTTATGGTGCAGGGTATTGACACCAGCTGAAATTGATGACTATTTGGCAGAAGTAGAATAGTGCGCAATGAAGAAATGCTATGTTCTTGAACTTCTTGTCTGCCTTTCACAGTTGAGTTTAATTTGTAGCTTAAAACTTTGTGATGACAATAGTGAATTTGCGAGATACCAGGAACAAGCCTTCAGATAAACTTTTTTCCTAAGTCGTCAACATTATCAAAAAATAGTTTGTCTAGACGATGCGGCAATGATTTCTTAATGAAGATTTCTAATTTATTATTTTTTCCTTTCGGAATCTTATTGATCCTTATCTCTACCATTTTATACATATTGCCGGTTAAGTTCAATGCAACACTATTGCACTCGCATCTCAAATACCTTTCCTGCTTCACTTTCCCTTGCCAATGAGATCTTGTTCATTTAATTATGCAGAAATAGACATTTGTTTATCCTTGTGATTTTGTTGTTTGAAGGATGTCCAGACAAGTATTTTTCAAATTTTGAACCATCTAAACGATGATATTAAAATTGTTATTGCATAGGCGATAAGTTCGTAATATATTTTATCGTATTTATGGCTTTTAAATACATTTCTCTATTATTTAGTTTTTATAAGTGTTAGTAATATATGTTATTATTTAATAATTTTTATAAAAACAACCATTAAATTTATATAAATATTTAAATAAATATATGAATGTTTCCTATTTATTTGTACTATTAAGTAAGTTTATTCACAATGAAATTTTCTATGCGTGTCTTTTTTATAAAGAATATCTGTGTGTGTGTATATATATATATATATATATATTTCTCAACACACATCCATAAAAAGTATCTATATATTAATGTTAAATTCTTATTTAATTAGGCCTTAAATAAGTTTGTTTTAGGCAAATTATGCATCTCTTTATTTCTGACTTTATGATGATGTTAAAGGCTTCTTATCCTTGTATTATACTAATTACAAGTAAAGTTTAATAATTAATTTAAAGACTTTTAAACATTCTATCAATCAGAAAATATTGTTAATTCGGTTTTAAGATGGAAATTGTGATTTGTGATCAAATAATGATGTAAAATGTTATAAGCTATAAGTGTTTAATATATTTTTTCCTAAAACTATTAAGTACTTTTAAACAATTAAAAGCATTAGTATTAGACTCAAACAATAACCAGTCATAATTCTCTATTATTATTATTATTATTATTATTATTATTATTATTATTATTATTATTATTATTATCATTATTATTATTATTTATTGAAATCTTTATTATTATTATTATTATTATTATTATTATTATTATTATTATTATTATTATTATTGGACAACACTTTCTTCAAGAAAAATTATTTTGATAAGGAATCCAAGTTTTCTAACCCATTCATTCATCGATACAACAACCATAGGCAAAAATTTCCTCCAGCTCCATCAATTTGAACTTCTGCCTATCAAATTTAAAAATATTAAAAATGTCCTTCATATTTTATTTCAAATTTACAAGAAAATATTTTCTAAAAAACGGGTTCTGAAAAATATTTGTTAGAACATAAATTTTATATCCTAAATTATATTTCCTAGAATTTATTTTTAAAAAATACATTTCAGAATATAAGTTTTACATTTTTGTCTGTATTGGGCTTCGGGGTGTCGTTAGGAGAAAAAGTAAAGGAGGTGCAAGTGGGTATATTCTGGTAATATACCAAGGAGTTAAGATATTAGAAGGGAAGTATGATCTTGGTATCGGAATTCATTGTTCTCGAAGGAAAGGGAGAAAATAAATAGAACATGTCTATCATAGAGAAGGGGATTGAGAAGTTCTATTTAGGTTAGTCTAGAAAGCGATAAAAAACCTTTGTGGCTAGAATAAATTGGCTCCACCGTGAGATTAGGTAAAATTTTTTCTTACTTCTACTAGAAAGAATCTTGAGAGAAAACAAGAAAAACTCTTATTGATAAGTCTTCTTGATGTTTGCTTCCTTAATCTCCACTTGAGTTTGTAGAAGACTAAAGAGGCTTTGCACCGGACAAAGGAATGGAAGAAGACTCTTCAAGCATCCGAAAGCGTTGAAGAAGGAAGATGAACTGTGAAGAGAAATGGAAAAGGCAATGAAGAGAACCGTGAAATGATATGAACCGTGAGGTGAAGAGAAGAAACGTATGAGGTGGAAGTTCAATGGACAAGTGAACTAGGTGATGAAGGGTTTCTTGGTAGAGATTCGACCAACTACCAAGAGGTTCTTCAAGGTTTCTTTAGAGAAGAAAACTCAAAAGAGAGCTTGATCAATGAGTTGAAAATTTAACATTTCATTATTTCAATCAAGCTTATTTTACATGTAGTGAGCAGTTCTATTTGTAAGCCAAAGTGTCTCAAAAACTCTCAAATGAGAACATGACAAGTGACAACCTGTGAATGGAGAGATCCTCTCTATTGAGAGAGTGTATGTGACAAGGAAGCATGACCTAGCATGTGGAGCAAGCTTCCTCAATCCTAGACGTCACAGCTCATCCAATGACATGTTGTCATGTGGCAATCCTCTGAAAAGAAGTGCTCCCTATAAAGTTAAGGGGTCTAGAGTTTGTATTTTACAAAGAATTTATCAAAACTAATTTTTACAATTTTTACAAATTTTCTCAAAGGCTCAAAGTTGTCAGCATTTTGATGTGTACTTGTGCTTTTGACTCCTCTTGATCTTTATGTGTCTTGCCATGACTCTTGTAATTGGGCCTTGCTAGGGCCTTCTTTCATCACTCCTTCTCTCTTGAAGAGAATTTGTCCTTAAAATTTGAATCATCTGCCTCATTATCAAGACTACCTGCAAAAGGAATTAAATCAGTCACATTAAAGGTAGTAAGCACTCTGTACTCATCAGACAGGTCTAATTGGTAAGCATTATTATTGGTCTTTTTGAGGATTTGGAAGGGTTCGTCACCACGGGGATTGATTTTTTACTTTATTTGTTGTGGAAATCTATCTTTTCTCAAATGAAGCCAAACCCAATCACCCTCCTCAAAAATTATCTCCCTCTTCCCCTTATTGTTTTGCTTAGCATACTTTTCACTTTGTTGTTGTATTTGTAACTTAACCTTCTCATGCAATTTTCTCACAAAAATCAGCCCTTGATAACCCTTCTTTATGGATAAAATCTTGTGGATTGGGGAAAGGTAATAAATCCCTAGGTGTGAGAGGTTAAATCCATATACAACCTCAAAAGGTGAAAGTTGAGTAGTTTTGTGGACTACCCTACTGCAAAAAAACTTAATATGGGGTAGGTATTCATCTCAAGATTCGTGGTTTCCCTTCAAGATAGCCCTAAGCATAGTTGAGAGAGATCTGTTGACAACTTCAATTTGTCCATCCGTTTGAGGATGACATGAAGTAGAAAAATTAAGTTTAGTTCCTAACCTTTCCCAAAGTGTCCTAAAAAAATGGCTAATGAACTTTGGATCTCTATATGAAACTATAGTTTTGGGCAACCCACGAAGTTTAACTACATCTCTTAAAAAGAGTTTGGAGATGTTGCTTGCATCATCTATCTTATGGCAGGGAATGAAATGAGCCATTTTACTAAACCGATCCACTACCACAAAGATCGAATCAAAGCCCCTTTGGGTTCTAGGCAATCCAAGGACAAAATCCATACTAATATCCTCACAAGGTGCACAAGCAACTGGTAATGGTGTATACAATCCATGAGGCATGACTCTTGACTTAGCTTGTAAACAAGCAATGCATTTATAACAATACCTCTGGACATCCCGTTTCATATAAGGCCAAAAAAAAATTTTCTTTTAGCATGCTCAAGGTTTTCTCTATCTCAAAATGCCCCATGAGACATCCATCATGTGTTTCTTTTACAAGGAGTTTTCTATGTGAATCAAGGGGTATACAAAGTTTTCCTTATTTGAAAAAATACCCTTGATTTACATAGTAATGTCCTTGAGGTTTTTGTTGACAATGAGTAAAAATAGATGAGAATTATGGATCTTGGCTATACAACTATGGTATGTTATCAAATTCAAGAATTTGGGCTCCTAATTTAAAAAATAGCACATGTGTGCGAGACAATGCATCAATAATCACATTTGTTTTCCCTTGCTTGTATTTGATTACATATTGAAATTGTTTCAAGAACTCCATCCATTTTGCATGTCTTTTGTTTAATTTATGGTGACCCTTCAAATACTTAAGTGACTCATGATCACTATGAATGATAAACTCTTGGGACACTAAGTAGTGTTTCCAAGTTTGAAGGGTCCTCACCAAAGCATAATATTCTTTGTCATAGGTTGGATAATTAAGAGTGACACCACGTAATTTTTCATTGAAATAAGAAATGGAGTGCCCACTATGTAATAACAAAACACTTATACCCACTCCTGATGCATCACACTTTAGCTCAAAAGGTTTGGAAAAATCAAGAAGAGATAAAATGGGTGCATTAGTAAGCAAGAACTTTATTCTCTGGAAAACATTTTCTTGTTTTTCTCCCCAATGGAATGTAACATCTTTCTTCACCAACTCATTGAGAGGTGAAGCTAGACTAGAGAAGTTAGGCACAAATCTTCTATAAAAACTGGTTAGGCCATGAAAGCTCGTCACTTCTCCTACATTCTTTGGGGTTGGCCATTCTTGAATGGGTTTTATTTTGGTGGGTTCAACATGAACCCCATTTTTATTCACAATTAAGAAAACAACAATATCCATACAAAATGTACATTTATCTATATTTGCAAAAAAGATTATTTTTCCTAAGAACTAACCAAACTTCCCTTATATGATGTAAATGTGACTCTATATTATGACTATACACAAGAATATAATCAAAGTAAACTATTAAAAATTTACCTATTCAATCCCTAAGAACATGATTCATAAGCCTCATGAATGTACTAGGTGCATTAATGGCCCGAAAGGCGTCACAAACCATTCGTATAGTCTAAACTTGGTCTTGAAAGCAATTTTCCACTCATTTAATTCATCAAGCATATCATCAAGTCTAGGAATCAGGTTCCCATACTTAATAGTTATGTTAGCATGACAGTCACAACACATTCTCCATTTTCCTGCCTTTTTGGGCACCAACAAAACTGGCACAACACACAAGCTGAGGCTCTTTAGCAGCCAAATTTTATCTAATAATTCTTGAACCTGAGATTTTATCTCCTTAGTCTCTTCTAGATTTGTTCTATATGTCGGTCTGTTGGGCAAACTAGCACCCGAAACAAAATCAATTTGATGCTCTATTCTCCTAAAAGGTGGCAATCCCGTAGAACCAACACTAGGGAAAACATCATCAAATTCTTTTAAAAGTTTTTTAATTTGAGGAGACAGAAAAACCAATCCATCTTAGTAGGTTTCCAAGTAAGCCAAGTTTGGTGTGGTGTGGGTCGGCTAGGCCGACATAGGTAGGAAAAATCATGAATTTTCGACCTTGCAGTTTTTGAGGCCTCTTGGTTGGAATGCACAACCTTGGATTCAGATTTATCAGATGGTGTACACGTGAGTGTTTCTTTACACAGCAAGAGGTATGGAGGTCGCTTAGTGAGGAAAAAATGTTTTATAGAATTTTTAGATATGATGTTCTCTTTTTTAGTAACCTCATGGGAAGGAACATTAAGCTCCCACACCCCCGATTCATCTTTAAGGTCTAGGTTTTGGATTTTTGGACTTTTTTTTTTCACTATCTATTTTTTTTATTTGGACTTGATCCTCCAACACCCGTGAAGGAGTCAAAGGATGAATTAAAAACTTTTTATGCTTATGAGTGAAGTTAATTTCGTTGGTGAGGTCATCATGGATAATTTTCTTATCAAATTTCCATAAAACATGACAAGTTTCCATAGGTACTACATGACATATAACATCATCAATATAATTACCTATCGAGAGCTTGACCTGCGCTTATTCTTTAACATTTATATCCCTCCATCATTAATCCAACGCAATTTATAAGGTTTAGGGTGGGGAATCATTCCATATCCAATTTCTCAACCAACCTAGCACTGTAGCAGCTGCAACAAACCCACTGCCAACAATGAGAGAACGTACATTTTCAGAAACTTTACAACTGGTGTGAAAAATATTCTCTCTCAATGACTCGGGTTGCAGCTAGGTTGATTCTTGATGGTTCTCATAATCATCAACAATTCTCCCTCAGAATCCTCACTAGTGTTTTTCTCAATCACTTCCTCCTTACTGTTGTACATATCTTAGGCTTTCATTAAGATAGTCTTCATGGAAGGACATTGAGATTTAACATGACCCCGACCCAAGCATTTAAAGCATAAGGTCACTAGTGCAGTTTGAGGTTGCATTCTCTTCTTTTTTTCTTAAAATTTTCTTAGACTATGGCTTTGAAAGGGTTTTATTTTAGTTTTTCTTTTTCAAACTTTCCCTCCCTTTTAAGATCCTTCTTGGGATATGAGCTAGGAGAAGAACTTCTTCCTGGTCCTTTACTTAAAATTTTTTGCTCAATTTTCATGCAAATTTGGACCATCATGGAAATTCATATAGGGAAGAAGTTCTACCCTATCTCTTATCTCAAGGCTTAATCCACTCATGAATCTAGCCACAATCACAGTGTTATCTTCCCTAGTCCCAACCCTCATCATATATAGTTCCATCTTTTGCCTATACTCCTCTATGCTCATGTTTCTTTGACTTAGCCTATGGAGTTTGTCCATTAGGTTCTCATCAAGATAAGTGGATATTTCTTAGTTGAGATTGGTTTTAGGCTGCTGTTTTGCCAAATTACGTGTTGTCATTCAAAAATTTCATGTTCTTGTGTTGTTTTATGCTTGAATAGGGTGTTTAAGTGTAGATTGTGTTGTAATTGATTGAGATTTCGTTTTTGTTGTAAGTTTGCATATTACATTACAGTAGGATTATGCATTTAGCATTAGGGTGGTGCATCTTATGTGGTAGGATTTTGCATAAGGGTATAATCAATTTTGTAGGGTTCAAGATTGAGTCTTGAAAGTGTAATTGTATATAAACTTGTTGTTTTCGGTGAAAATCTTCACATTGTTGCGCAAAGGATTAAATGTAGCTCTTGAGGAAGAATGAACCAGGATAAAAATCATTGTGTGATCCTCTTTACCTTGTTCTATTTCAATTTGTGTGCCTATTATACTACATTCTCACTTTTCTGATATAAACAACCTGTTAAAATTGAAAAAACGGCCTATTGTTTTTCTGGATAGCAACCAAAATTCAAGTCTAGGAGCAAAATCAACTAGCTAAAATGCGCTTTTAACTTGTTAATTTTCTAGAAATCTTGTGCAGAGTGGTTTTACACAATTCTTTGTTAAAAATTCAATTTTAGTGATCAGTTCAATCAGTTTTCATTCAATAACAAAAAGAGTTGTTACTGGTTTTGAATAATACTGCATAGAACTACTCTAACCAGTATTTTGGTTCAATTGTGTTTTCTGATTCACTGGCTCTTACACAAATTCAATACAGAGCTTTCAATACTTTTTCAATTAAACTGTTTTTGCTGTAATAGAAAGATAACTTTATGTACTTCTTGAAAATCTGATTTTCATTGTGATCATACTTAAATAAACCATTTTTACCTTTGTTTTAAAAATTCAATTTGTTGTTATTCAAATTTAACTTGTTGATTCAGATTTGTTGAACATTAGACAGTCTAAAAACCCTTTAGAGGATCAAATCATCTAATAAAGTTTTGATGATAACAAAACTCAAGTATACATTTATATTTGATGATTTATATACATTGCACAGCTAGCATTATTAGTAAAGCAACAGACACATGGTCCATGAAAATATAAGTTTTCTTACACTTTATTGATGTGATTAATTGATTTTATATCATATTGTGTTTTAACGTTCAAATTTGTTCATAATGAAAATTATTCAAATTATTATGGAGTATTTAAATGTGATAAATTGATTTTATAGCATGATTTGCTTTAACGTTCAAATTTGTTTATAATGAAAATTATTTAAATTATTGATGAGTATCTCAAATATAATTGCTCTATGTTATTTTAAATTATTTTCAATACAGAATTAATTAAGTTTAATGCAGTATAAAAATTAAAAAATTTTCCAGTTTGAGCTCCATACATCAGAAAGTCAAGATTGCACTGTTCAAGCATCCCAATGGCTAGTTTCTAAAAAGCTACATATTGAGGAGCAATTTCAAGTTGAAGAGCAATAAGCAAAAAGAGAAATACATCATATAATACATTGAAGAAAATATATTGAGTGTTTATTGTCAATTTGCTATTGAGAGCATATAGAGTTTTGGGTTGTGTGAAACCATTGTGTAATTCTTCACCATTGTGAAATAAACCCTTGTGAGCTTTCATTGTTCTCTCTTTTGAGAGTGTTTATTTCAATCTTGAGTGGTCTTGATCTCAAGGGGAGATTGGGACTGGTATAACCTGGAAAGGTTTGTGTACTCATGATAACCTGAAGAGGTTTGTGTACTCGTTATAACGTGGAGAGGTTTGTGTACTCGTTATAACCTAGACAGGTTTGTGTACTCATTGTAACCATTTATGATATAGTGAAACCTGTTGAACGGTTTGTTCAAGGAAGAACTGGACGTAGCCCAAGAGATTAGGGTGAACCAGTATAAAACTGCTTCATCTGTGCTTATATATTCTTGCCTTGGACAATCTTGCTTGGTGATTTTTATTTATGTGGAATTGAGTTCTGGCTTCATTTAACCCCCCCTTCTGGAGCTAGTTGTTCCTACAAGATTTGTATTTTTTATCATAATATTTTGAATCTGATTCAATTTTATATTGTGTTGTGAAAATCGTTTTTGAAATCTAGTTTCCTGAATTTCTTGAAAGCTGCACCAGTTTAAGAATTTTAACAAGTTAAAATTTGGTTTTAACTAGTTGTTTTGTGTTGGATCTGGCAGAAATTTTCTAAGTACAGGAAAAGGAATTTTAACCAACTGTTTTATCGTTCAACCTGTTATTTTGTTATTTCTATTCTGCCAGAAAAATTCAACTAGCTGTTTTTACTGATAGTACATATTTAGAGTATTTTTAACTTGTTTTGCATTTAACTGGTTGTTTTGTGCATTCTTTGTGTTTTGATCATTGTTTCATAAAAATATTCATTCTTACTATCTTGATATTCAAAAAGAGTTAGTAGTTCAATTCACTCCCCTCTTGAACTTTGGCCGTTATATTTTTCAACAAAACTCTTGCTTGGGCAATTATTTGAGGTCCAGTGAAAGTAGTTGTTCAGACCGCATTTCCACCTGCAGCGTGAGTTTCTGTTGGCATATGAAGTTACTCCCGCTGGTTTGCATACATGATGGGGGTCCTAACAGGGACAGTGAGTGGCACTTGATTTGTTCAGAATATTCCTCAAATGTCAAAGTATAACCTGGAGAAAGGCCATATTGGAAAAGCTCGATGGGAGCCACCTTAACCCCTTGAGTGACATTGTTTTGTATCTATAACAACCAAGACTATATAAGGGTAGGAGAAAGTCACTTCTTCATGTTTAGCCACAGGGGCTTCCCTAGTGCTCTTTAAGGCTGCCCGAGCCTCGAGAATTTGGCTCATTTGATCTTTAAGTTGATTGATATCAGTCCTCATCGCTTCTTGTACTTCACTATATTTTTTAATTTGAGCAGATTCTTTACAAGTATTGCAAAATATTTGTCGTTAATGCTTGTGTTTGTTTTTTTTTTCAAGATGAATTAGACAAAAAGATGTTCTCTTCTCAAGTAAAAATTTTGATAGAAAAATTTTGAGAGAAAATTTCTGAAATTTTTTGTCCTCTTTTAGATTTTAGTTCTTGTCATGAATAAATATAGTTTTTTCGATATTTCATTATTGTTTCTATTATTTATTATTATTTCAAAGTTATATAATGATAAAATTTCATATTTATTATACATTTTATTTGTTATTATTTTAATTTTTCTATATTTACCAAACTAAATTTATATAATAAATTTACTATTTTTATAAAGTACTAGTTATATTACACATTTGCCTCTTTCCATGTTGGAAGCATATTCCATTCCTTGAACTTTTTTTGCGGACTTCTCAACATTAGTTAAAGTCACATGTTTGGCTTAGGAAAAAGGGCGGGGTCAGGGAGCTGTCCCACTCCATACATCTGAATTTTATTGTATTTTATTGTATCCATCCTGATTTTTTTCTCAGCACACCAAACCTAGCCACCACCATCATGGTACATATTTTATTCTCAATTTTGGTTGGTTGCTTCTTGGTAACTCTTGGTGTTGGGAAAGGGAGCATGTGTTGTTTCCTATCATTCTACGTTGCAACACAAAATGTACCCATCTCAATCTCTTATATTTTTATTCTCAGTCATCACAAACCATGTCACCATCTTGTAGGGACCCTTCCACCTTGGACCATCCTAAAGGTTGGCATATTCATATTTAGGATATGATTCAGATAGATTTTTCTTAAAAGATTTTTAAGAAAAAATTAATATGTTTCTTTTAATTTATACGTAAACTAATTTTTGGAATTTCTCATATAATGCTTTTTAATTTTATATTTTAATTTATGTGTAAGTTGTTGGAAGTTATATATATATATATATATATATATATATATATATATATATATATATATATATATA
>Ga0099825_1001773_pt1 | contig 28015 bp, 24 predicted proteins | sample SiratroredBW_FD_76838 | JGI IMG/M metagenome (GOLD analysis project Ga0099825, IMG submission 76838) | Root nodule microbial communities of legume samples collected from California, USA - Siratro red BW | ecosystem: Host-associated > Plants > Roots > Nodule | place: USA: California | collected...
TCTAGTCTCATAATTTTTTTCTACCTTTTTCCAATGACTGGTTTGACCCAGCACTAAGATATATAAGAAATGTGAATATAAATTACTAAATTATTTCTTGGATTACTGTTAAAAACCCCTTCTAATTAATTATATTTTTTCTTTAAGAACATACAAATGGAAGTTTATCACCTAAGATGGTTTTATTTCATGTTTCTGTTGATTTCTTTTCAGCAAGCATATCGAGTCAAAATATAATGTGTTAAGTAGGAGTGTCGAACCCACAAGGAATACAATGTGTTAAGCTTCCATGGAGCAATGCTTACTTAGCATAATGAGATTTGAAGTTCCCATTTATGAAATATTACTTTTATTATGAATTAATGTCATTAATAGTCATTATAAAAGAAGACTTGTCCATCTTAAAGTATATAGTATATAAAATTTTGAGTCTCATTCAAATCTATTAAAAAAATTGACTTACGAACACTTTGAAATTTTAGTGGTGTCCAAAGTACAAATATAAGTTAAAGTTCTTATATTGGATAGAAATAGAAATGAGAAAGTTGAGTGATATATATTAAAAAAATTACTCAAATGTTGAACTTTAAGGTTTTTTACTAGATATAGTATCTTAGTCTATTGTATGGTCAATTTATAACTTATTGGTGGTGGATCTTCTCAATTTATTCCCACAAAAAAATTACAACGGTAGTATCAGAGCCAACTTTGTTTTGGTGACTGACTTAAACTTAAACAAATATGTCTTGTTGTGGTAAAAATTTATAATAAAACCCAACTCACATTTGAAAGGGAACTATCACAAATCCAATTATGAGCTGAAATTTTCACGTTGAGTAAAAATAAAAAAGTTTAGTGACACATAAGAAAAAAAAACCCGCAAGCATTTAGTTGGGTTGAAGACGGTGTCATATTATCTTATATAGTTGAATGTTGTCTCATTTTTCTGAGTCTATTCCATTATGATAAAAACTCAACAACAATTAAGGTCAGGGTGTAAGAACTTAATTAGTTGTTTAAAAGTAGAAGTGGTATAATAAAAATGAAGTATGAATATTTTATTATTTAAGTATAAAACTTATAAATAGAAAAGTTAATCATCCAAACTTCATAGCCAAATAAAACTACTGTCTTCCTAAAATACTTTCTCCTTAACTTTTATGTTTAGTCTTCATGTGAAAGTAGTGGAATTAGGAGCTTAGAACTTGATTTAAACAAGTTAAAAAGGTAAGGAAAGCTAGTTAAGTTTTTTAAGTAACTTAGTGTAGATGATTTGGATGTGAAGGTGATGTGATCACAATAATTGATTTGGTGCAGGAATTTATGTTGTTTGAATATACTTTGAATATTTAAGTTTAAGATAAAATTGTTTGATTTAAATAAATAGATTTGTTGTATGTTTATCAATTTTGTGTTAGAATATTGTATCTAACACAAATTGATTAAAGTTATGGTTATTTTCAAACAAAATATTCAATGTTAAGTATAAAAAATGAAGTAAAAACATAGTTTGAACCAATTAGGACTCTTGCACCATTTTGCAAAATTTATAAATTTATTTTACATGATAGTGTAAACTACACCGCTAATACAAGAAAGAATAAAATATTTATTTTTAAATACAATCTAATAATATGACTGATGGTGAGAAAAAAGTGTAATGAATCCAAAAACAAAAACCCAAAATTTGGAGCAAGCTCATCTTATAAAAAGAATAAAGTCCCTACCAACTCATGAACGTGACATAGTGTAAGGAAAAGTTTAAAAAACAAAGTCCAATGAAAAAAAGACAAGTTCTTCCTACACCTCCATAGCATCTTCCTGCACCTCCATAATTTTTAATATTCCAAGTTTAGACATAACCAAAAGACAAAAATGCCAATGGTTTATATACTTACGATTTTTTTTTTGTTTCCAACGGATTGTAGAATCCGTAAGTGATATATACTTACAGATTCCTCAAGCTGTAAGCTTCTCATTAGTAAATACTAAGTTACGAACTACACAAATCGTAAGAAAGAATTTTTTTCGAAGAACTTATGAATTATACAGTGCGTAAGTTTAAAATAGGGTTATCATGAGTTACAAATTGTGTATCTGTAAGTAATTTGAAAATCGTATAAGTTTACGGATTGTAGAGGTGTATGAAAAAACATTGCAGATTGTAGCATCCTTAACCATCCACCCTTCCAGTTTCAGAGCCTTTCTGAATAGGCTTTACTTTCAAAATTTTCGCAAACATCTGAAATAAACTTCCTTCACCTTAGCCTCAACTATGACTCAAGCCAATGACCACCATCGTGTTGAAACAGTGATTGACATAAGGAAACCACCCGTGAGCTTCACTGGAGTCTTGTGTTTGAGTGTCTCACTTACACTCTGACAAAAAAATCAAGGCGTAGGGAAAGTGGTCAAGTGAAGAAGTGGACATGCTGCATGATATCACTAGTTATGCACGAAAGGGTTGCATCAGTGCAATGCCAACATTTAGATGGGAATATGATTAAAAAGGTGATGGTTGTAAAAATTTATTTTTATAAATTGTTACATGTAGGAAAAAAGTATGACTCACTATAAAAGAAAACTCATAATAACAGATATGCGAAATCAAAGAATGGCTTCTGTTAGGCTTGCTCCTTTGGCTCTCTTCTTGCTTGCCACTTCCAGTATGTAGCATTCCATTCTTCTTCATATTTTTTTCCATCATTTCTGTTTATATATTTCAGGATCACAGAAAGTTATTATATATATACATATATGATTAATTAATGTAAGAAAAAGTAAAACAAAATTTTCGCAACAGTAGCCTGATTCCATAATAGAATTTCCACAATCTTAATACTCATAACGAATAGGATGTAGCCACATTAATGATGCTATAATTTAAAATTATTTCAAGAGTGGACTCAGTTTATGTGGATTCAGTTTTATGTCACCTAAATATAAGTTAAATTATTATTGAAGTAACTAATCCCTTGTTTTGCTGCCATAAGAAAAGGAAGTGAGTGATGCCAAGATACATTTGCAAAAAAATACAACCGGATGGCACCCCCATCCAGTTAACATTTGAAAAAAAAATGTAAATCGGATGAGCATGTCATCCGGTTGTCATTTTATTTTGCAAATCACAACCGGATGGCATGCTCACCGTGTTTACAATTTTTTCCAAATGTTAACTGCATAGGGTGCCATCCGATTGTCATTTCCAAAACAAAATGAGAATCGGATGAAATTCATCCGGTTGTCAAATTCTCAAATCGAAAAACTCTCCGTTCGTCGTCGACAGCCCCCCAAACACCAAATTAACTATTCTAATGAACAATACCACTCACAAATTGCTAAAAAACATCAAAAATTGCTTACCTAGGACTTGTTTGAAGGTTTAATTAAATATTTGAGAGAAAGGAACGAAACGGACCCACAACGCACAACTTCTTCAGGGGTGAAGGGTATTTTTGACTTTCTACTTTTTATTTGAGGGCATAACAGTAATTTGACGTTGAGTATGGAGGTGCAGGAAGAGGGTATGGGGGTGGAGGAAGAATTCGTCTTTTTATAAATCATTATATGGCATGCGAGAAAAATCTCTAATCCAATTACAAATGTCATTAATCAAAAGAATCCAAAGTGAGTCCACTTACCTGTAAGATGCAAACAAAGAAGCTGTTTAGATAATGGTAGGCATATAAATAAGACAAAATGCAAAAAAAGAGCACAAACACATGCAAACATACAAAACACCAAATAAAAGGACCAATTGCAATACATATCTGTAAAATTACAACTTCATTGCAATCTAATTGAAATGACCAATGCTCACATCAAATGAGTTTTATGCATGTAAATCAACAACTACATCCACGGTTATCAATAGACATGTATCATATTTATATATTAATATAAAGATGTGTTAATTGTACTTTCCAACCATGATCCAAATCCTATTAACAACTCTCACTTCCAAGATGTATTTGAAACAAAAAATAAAAGAATAAAAGGGTGACCCAATGAACAAGGCTACCACCTAATGGGACGAAGGAGGGTAGATGTAGGCAATCTTATACCGTAAGAAGAGAGGCATCTCCAAGTCCCAATGCAATAGCCTTACCATTGTGTCAATACATAATAAAGGGGGAGGGAAATAAGGGTGTAATAGAGAAAAGATTATAATTCATTCAACAGTTACATAATATCAATCTGACTTGTGATATACAAGTTTAAGAAACAAAGGATATTTAATGGCATTCACCATTGATGAAGTTGTAAGAACTACAAAAAAACATCATCCTATGAAACAAAACATGCAAGATGTCAATTATTGAATTAGCATATCCCAAAAATAGTTTATTTAGGGAGATTAATGAATAAAAATTGGGAGGTTTGCAAAAATTCTTATGCTTGATAAGTATAAACATGGATAAGCACACAATGAAATTACCCTCCAAGCATATCAAATAACATCACATCAACACCAACAATAGGAGAGCATGACTTAAGGGTCATCACATTACGAATAAGTGGTTGGTCTTCTACTTGTAAAGTAACCAAATTAGCAATTTGAAAGAAATGAGAATTTTCAGATCGAAAATAATAACACAGTGAACTAATTAGCAGGTGCGAAAAGAGAATGTGTTCTTGCAAGAGACCGGTTAGCTCCAATAAGCAATAATGTCTTTGGTCGTAGTCAGTATCTCTTTAGCTCCTCTCTGTTTGGTAGTCTTGGCTAGTCCGATTACTTCTCTTGTCCTTTAGTTCTCTAAATGCTCACAATCCTGGATGGGGGACCTGGATGCACTCTGACGCTCAAGTCAATAAGTTCCTTCCTTCCAACCTTACAACTACTTCCTTGCAATGTTGTGCAATACCACGTTTGTTGCATTTGCACGTTTGCCACCTTCCTTTATTATCTCATAAATGTTTCTTTAAAACCTCTCACCCGCAACAATGTCTCCTCAAGGAAACCAATCAGATTTCAACCATCCGCCGCAATCGACGGCTCCGTCTCCCACTGCCGGAGACCGTGGTTGTGGTGAACATTTCGCTTTGTCTTTTATGTTTCAAATATCATACTCTCCTTCTCCCACACAGATTTCATCATTTGTTTCATTGGCTCTGTCCACTGTCGCTCCCCTCACGGTGGCATATATCCCTACACCAGCAATGCATGGTCCATCCCTTCCTCTGCCGGCGCCAGTTTCTGGAACAGTGGCAGCGGTTGCTACATCGACGTTGTCTTTGACAATAGAATCTCTTACTAAGACGGTCGAAAAGCAACTGACATTGGCGCATCGTTGTCGAAGGCTAATGGATTCCCGAACCAATCGGGAATAGGAATTGCTGGAACGAAGATTAAAGTCCACACCAATCATTTTCAAGTGCAAGTTGCGTAACACGATATCTATAACTATCATGTTAGTTAATTGAATCGCATTGCATTTGTTCTGTGTGTATTTGAGTTTGAATATTTTGATTGCATGAAGTGTTTTTGTGTTGCTCGTGTGGTTGAGAGTGAAGTGAGATGTGTGTCTCAGTGAGTTCATTGTGTGATTAGGTAGCGATCACTTCGGAGATCCGTTCAGAAAAGGTTTTCAGAGATGTTATCGACTTGCTGGTCCAAGCGCATGGTGAATCGATTCTAGGAAATCCTCTGCCTTTTTACGATGGACGAAAGAGTCTTTTCACCATTGGACCTTTGCCTTATGAAGATAAAGAGTTTAAGGTCAAGTTGGAAGATGACGATGAACCAGAGTCTTCTGTCAGTCGTACTCCTGCTGGGTGTGTCTTTTATATTAAGTTCATATTTGTTAGTGATCATATGTATTTAAATGTAAATATATTTTCAAGATTTCATTAATGTATAGTTATTTTTGTTTCTATTAGCATATAGGTAGGTGTGTGTATTTTTATAAAGTAATGTTACTTTGACACTGCTCATGTTTAACCCCTATTTGACACCGGGGTACTTTTGTCAAACAACCATACATGGCAGGGCCATTTTTGGCAAGTGATTTTTGAGAACAATATGGGTTTTCTCCTTCAAATGTTGAAAATGCAGAAGCTTGGCGCAGTCGTCTCATTCTCGCCTTTTTAGCTTCTCCTTCCACACGCTCCCTCTCGTCGCCCTCTGTCAGTCTCGTCATCCTCCATCTTCTTTGTTCTGGTGCGTGCTCTAGTCTTCTAAAGAGTTGTTTTTTTTTCGTTGTCTGGAGCGGTTGTTAATGGTTTGTTAAAGTTTCGTCTTTTATGTGGTTTTCATGGGAAAGGAAGTGTTTTTGATGGTTTAAATATTCGTCTTGTATGATTTCCGTTTGGGGTTTAGGGTTGTGGAGTAAAAGTTGGTCTTTTATGCTATTTTTTGTGAAAAGAGAACACCTTTATTTGATTACACGGTTTAGGGTTTTGAGGAAGACCCTTATTTGTATGATTTTTATTATATTAAGGGTTTAAGGTTATGATGTTTGAACATTTTTGTATAATGTTTGTGATTTTTCTTTGAGTGTATGGTGGGAAGAAAGATGGGTTGTATTCTGAAATGTTTGTCGTTTTGAATGAATTTGTTGTTTGAAAGTCTGAACATAAAAAAATTTGTCTTGCGTCACCAAAACTATGGACATGTTGTCCCCTCGTTACATAAGGGGTAACCTCTTGTGTATTGTTTAGAATGATATTAACAGACGAACATATTTATCTTGCATCACCAAAACTGTGGACATGTTGTCTCCTCGTTACATAAGGGGTAATCTCTTGTGTATTGTTTATAATGACATTAATAGACGAACATATTTGTTTTGCATTGCCAAAACGGTAAACACGTGGGTGCTACATGTTTGGTAATTATAATGGGATAGTGAATACTTTGTGTCGATGACTTGTCAGTCGGCCTATATGAGCCGAGAACCATTCAGTTAGTTAATTCATTTGTATTATGCAATTACGCATTGGTTTAGGTGGTCGGCCCCATCTATAATACATAGGCCCCCAAGTCCTTGAGGACACGAAGTGACCGAAAAGGACTTTTAATGTTGTGTGTGTGACTAAGTCATAAATCGGGTTACACGTGACGAGGTACGTTTCATTTTTTGTCGTAGCCATGGTTCGTGAATCGGTATTTGCGTTTTTTTTACCTTTGTGTCATGATGGGACAGCTGAGTTGTTGTGGACCGTTGATCTGACTCTGATCGAACGGTTCTGGTTGAGTGACGCTATGACTCCCAACCCTATAAATAGAGCTTGCGGTGGGCCATCAGAGTCGTTCTTTCTGCTCCCAGATTCTTAGTCTGCTCAGTGCTCAATCCAAGCTAGTTCTCGGTCGCCCTTCAATGTAATTATCAACATGGTTTCCTTTTCTGTTGCCACCTATTCGTCCTAAAAGCTCTCAGGGTCTTCAAGTGGATCTAAGGCGCATGCCTGCTGGGCAGCTTGGAGCATAAGGTTAGTTCCTTTGGCGGTTCCTTGAGGGCAAGTCCCATTGGTGAGGTTTGGGGGTAATTTTGGAAAGAAAGCTAGTCCGGCTATGGATGATGTCGTTGATGGGGACCGGTCGTCCGTGAGGACTCTGGGGGGCGCACTAAGCTACCGTCCTTCAAAAACGATTGGCTTGATTCTAAGGTAATTAGGGCAGTCTCTGTTTACAACACCTCCTCCTCTATTCAGTCCTTTGTAGATAGTGTAGATATGTTAGATACTTTTTTTTCAAATAACGAGTTTTCTTTAGGTTGTTGTTCACCCACCGACTGAGTATTCCACTGTTGTGGTTCCTCTTCTGTAGATTTTTTCTTTTTATACTTCAAAGTTGTTAGAGACTCTCGTATCCAGGTTCCCCTAGACGAGCTCAATATGGGGGTATTAAGGGCTTTTGAATGTCTCCCTGACTCAATTGCATCCCAACAACTGGGTTTACCTAAGGAAGTTCTAGATGTTGTGCACGGGGTTGGATTTGGAGGCTACCATGCCACTCTTTCTCCATCATTATTGTACTCGGCCGAGCAAGAAGGTAGGTTGGTTGTCTCTAGTCAGCTAGTCTAAAAAATTGTCTTCTCGAGCCCTTTTCGTCTTCGTACAAACATTTTAAGGAAACCTTTTCTAAAGTGTTAGTCAAGGGGGTAATTGTCAACATGTGTATGATGGGGACGTCCCTAAGTTTCCTTTATACTGGACGAGAACTCTCACAAGATATACGTTGTGGTCGAGACCGACCTTCACTACTCAAGATTTTTTGGCTCTTGGGACTTTAGATGAGCTGCCCCCCAAGATATCAACTCGAAGACTCCTCGGGTGTTACTCTGCCGACGACAAGGCTGGTGCCGTTGCAGGTAAGTGTTTTTCTTTTAATCGATCAACATTCATCCTCCTCATCTGATTCTTCGTTCGTTTTGCAAATATCCTTTTATCTATGGCTACTCCCGATGGTAACCCGGTTCTGAAGGGGTTGGTTGACAAGCGCCAACCTGTAAATAAAGGGAAAAAACCAAGGATCGAGGAGATCCCAGAAAATGTGGAGCCAATCACCGTCATCCTCCCTCTGCCTCAACAACAAACCACTCTTCTTTAAGAAACTCCCTGCCCAAAGAAGAGGAAAGATAGGGAGCATAAAAAAGACAAAAAACACCACTCATCCTCTCGTCGCTCCCCGACCAAACTTCGGTCGTTGACCACTTTTGGGGATCGTGTCGTGGCTATAGACTTCCTCAAGTACGACTTGATGGTGTCCAATCACATCAGTGTCCAACTTGACAACAATGGGGCTGGTCCCTACTCCGCTACCACTTCGGCCTCTGACCTTCAAACTATTTTTTTTAGAGCTCGCCTCCCGTGCTCTACTTGTCATTCGCATTATGGGAGACGAACTTATGAAGAGGGAGAGTGAAGGTATGGAGAAGCTGGAGGCGGATCTGGAAAGTTCCTCTGTTTCGCTCAAGGCTGCGTTGTCAGCCAACATTAACTTAGCCGGCACCAACAAAGATTTAGAGGATAAATTGGAGCGAGCAAATGCAGGGATTGACATGCTCTATGAGAGGTGTTTGGTCGATGAATACAAAGATGAAAATGCCAACAAAAGAGCGAGCGACCTCCGTGGAGAGGTGGAAGAGCTGAAGGGGGAGGTGGCTGCACTGAAAGCCGATTGGGAAGAAGATCGTCGTCGCATGGCGAAACTAGAAAAAGAGCTGGACGAACTCTAAGACCACGTCATTGATCAACATGACAAGGGGTTCGACTTGGCCGTAAAGCAGGGGACTTTCTTCTACAACATTCTCGCTGACGAAGGAAACTTTGATATCCAAAAGTCGATTGCTTTAATAACTAGAACTTGGTACCAATTGCTTTTGATTGGGTTTTGAAGTGGAGGCCGAGGTGTTTTCTCGGCCTTAGTACCAATCCTTTTTTATTGGGTTTTTGAAGTGGAGCTCGAGGTGTTTCTCGACCTTGATACCAATCGCTTTAGATTGGGTTTTGAAGTGGAGGTCGGTTTTTCTCAGCCTTGATACCAATCGCTTTTGATTGGATTTTGAAGTGGAGGTTGAAGTGTTTCTTGGCCTTGGTACCAATCACTTTTGATTGGACTTTGAAGTGGAGGCCAAGGTGTTTCTCAGCCTTGATACCAATCGCTTTTGATTGGGTTTTGAAGTGGAGGTCGAGGTGTTTCTCGGCCTTGGTACTAATCGCTTTTGATTGGATTTTTGAAGTGGAGGCTTAGGTGTTTCTCGACCTTGATACCAATCGCTTTTGATTGGGTTTGTGGAGCAAAGGCCAAGGTTGTACTCGACCTTCTTAAACTACACCTCGGGAAGAGAAGATGTGGCTTGAGCTCCATAGTTTCAACATGTAACAAAGATACGTGTGATGCACATCGGTCCCATGTGAAGACCAAACTAGAAAGATACTGCAGAAACTTCTTTAAGAAGTTTGTAGAATTGATCCATGCAACAAATCATGGAAATCGTCCTCGACGGATCAACACTGAGCTTGGCACTTTGGAGCTCGGCATTCTGGAGCTTAGTCATGGAGGTTGTCCTCTACGAATCAGCATAGATCTCAGCCTCGAAAGATCGGCCATGGAGCTAGGCTTCATAAAGCTCAGCATTCTGGAGCTTAGTAATGGAGGTCGTCCTCTGCGGATCAGCACGGAGCTTGGCCTCGAGAGAGCTCGACCACAGAACTCGGCTTCGTGGACCTCAATATTTCTAAATTAGGTCATTGTACTCAGCCATAGAACTTAGGCACTGTACTCGACCATATAACTCGGCTACTATACTCAACCGTGAAGGTTGTCCTTGTGTAGTTCGGCTTTAGGAGAGCTCGGTTGTTGGACTCATTGTTCTTGAACTTGGCCATTATACTCAACCATACAGCTCGGCCATTGAGGTTGGCCTTGTGTAGTTCGGTCTCAGGAGAGCTCGACCATTATACTCGGTCACAGAGGTTAGCCTACCTTGTGTAGGTTGGCCTGGGGAGAGCTCTGTCATTAGGCTCGGTATTCTTGAACTCGACCATTATTCTTGGCCATAAAGCTCAGCCATTAGGGTTGGCCTTCTGTAGCTCGGCCTCGGGGGAGCTTGGCCGTTGGGCTCAATATTCTTGAACTCGACCATTGTACTCAACCATAGAGCTTAACTACTGTACTCGACCATATTCTACTATAAGACAACAAGTATAGTTATAGGGTCGCTCGCCATGGTGATGTCCTTCTGCCTTTGGTCTTGTAGTCCACTTTTGGTTGATACCATGGAAGTTCTTGTCACATGCCTTTTCAGCACCCTACATGGTAAGTAACATTGGTGTGGTATGTTGTAGAGTGATACTTCAAACCTTTGGGATCGGTTTGATTCACTACGGTATGTCGAGTACCATCTCCCTCTAATGGAGAGGGTTGGTAGTTGTAGAGCATCTCCTTCAAATCTTCATTTTCATGCCTCAGGGCATAGATTTCTTCTTTGCTTTTGGGTATCAGGTCGTTGATCTCCTCTTTATTTTTTTTGCTGCATGGTTGCCATCTCTTCTTGCAGAGCGGCCAACATAGTCATAGTGGCAATCGTCATGTTATCGTGTTCTTGTCTCTGGTCTTGCAATTTGCTTCACGTTGACACCATGAGAGTTTTGTCTGTGTACTTCTCGGCCCGACGGTGGGTGCCAATTGTTCTTACTGAGCCTTGAGGCTGAGAACAATAAATGTTCTTGCAAAGCCTTGAGGCTGAGAACAAGACTTCAAGGTGTCAACTGTGGCTGCCTCTTTGCGAATCTCTGATCTCCAATATCTAGAACGACAAGGGAAGTACCTGCGGAAGGCATCTAACGCTCAAATCAGTATTCAGTTATCAGAGTTTAACAATATGAACTGGGATGGAAAAACGTACCTTTCTTTCTTCTCTTGTTCACTATTTATACTAACATGTGTAATGATTGTTTTCTTAGTCAGGGAAAGATGTGTAGTCTCTTTTGTCAGAGGTGTTACCCATTTTCTGTCTGCTGTGTTAGGAGAAGGTGTGTAGTCTCTCCTGTCAAGAGGTGTTACCCCTTTTTCGCATGTTGTGTCAAGAGAAGGTGTGTAGTCTCTCCTGTTAGAGGTGTCACCCCTCTTTTGGATGCTATGTCAGAGGAAGATGTGTAGTTTACTCAACCTCACTTTTGTCAGAGGGGAGTGTGTCGTTCATTGGAATCTATTTATGTGTCAGATGTCAAGTGTTTGTTCCCATTGTAAAGGAGATGGAGAGACTGGTTCGTTGGAAGTCGCCAGATACTTGTCGGTCTATGTGTATTCTGCAATAAACAGCTCATGGGTGCGGTTGACAACTTTTCGTCTTAAGGGCCGCCATGCTCTTGAATGGCCACATAGTATATTAGCCTCCCAAGCTCGAGTAGTCGTTAGACTACAAAGAGTTTTCATGAGTGAATGTTATAGGTCATGCTCTCTGATGGTCGTATAGTACATCATTGTTTGACACTTGTAATAATTGGAAAATCTAGACATGATTTATGAAAGGTACCTCATGAGTATGCAAGAAAGTAAAATCCAAACATGATGTTGGGGCTATACAAAATATATTCAACACAAGTTTGTCAAAAATATCAATTTTCCGTTTTCTGAAACATCCATGACTTTATATCTGGAATCAAACAAACTATTTTAACTAGGTTGATGAATCTTAATTTGGCAACCAAAAGACCTAACAAATCCAAACAAGTTTGGTTTCCTAAGAATTCATATAATGTGTTTCAGTTTTCCGCTATTAAACCATACTAATACTAAAATGATGTAGTTAGCTATATATTTATATATTGCCCAAAATTAACATATTCATAAATTAGATTTTTACTTATTAAAAAACTTATTACATTATTTTGCTATTTATATCTATTTACTATGTTTTCAAAAGACTTAAAACGGACAATTAGATGATGAGTGATCTGTATTAAAACAAATTAAGTCAACTTAGTGTTTATTTAAGGGCAATTAGATGATAAGTGGATTATATAAAAATCAAATTAAGTCAACTTAGTATTTATTTAAGAAAAAGCGGGTTCATCAAATTCAACAGAGAATTGAATCAAAACAATTAAGATACTTAATAATAACAACTTAATAAACTGTAAGAGATAATTGGATTTTTTTTTTCTGACATAACTTTTTATAAAAAAAATATTATTTCTATTATGTATAAATCGTGTCAAGTTGACATAATTTTATTTAATTTAAAATAAATCTTATCTCATGACATAATTTTCAAAATGAACTTTGAATTCAAAAATTGTGTTATATGATTTTAATTATAATTAAAAAAAACTGAAATCATACTGTTTTAATTAATCTAAATTTAGATTAAAATCTTATCATAATGTCACAAGTTATTCATGATAAAAACAAAAAATAATTTCATTTTAGAATTTTTTTTTAAAATTACACCATAATATAAGAAAAACACCATTGAAACCTATATAATATTATATTCATAATATATAAATTCACTTAAATTTAATTACTATTTTCTCACAGTTTCCTATTATATATAACTATATGCTACGTAGGTTTTTCCGTGAAAAAATATGAAAAGTTAACCAAATGTATTTTAAAACTAGAGATATTTTTTTTATCATGATATTTTTGTAAATTATATTAAAAATATAAAATACTAGAACAAATACTCTTTAAAGTTTATAGAGTTAAGGAGAAAAATAGTGTACAATATAAGAGAAAATTATATAACTTAAATTAATATGCATTTTTTAAAATAAATTTTATTATTATATAAACTTCATTATAATTCATTATATTTGTGCCAGTTATTATTCAGAATATTTCGTTATGTTTTGAAAAGTTTTTTAAGTAGTTTTTAAATTATTTTTATTAAAATTCAGCAATAATATTTGGTAAACTAATTTTTTAAAATATTTAAAATTATTAAAATTACTTTTAGCATTATTAAAATGTTAATTGAAGTAACATTTTTTAAAATATTAACTATTTGCATTTTTTTAGCTTTTTGATCTTAACATTTTTATTAAATTTCTTAATTAACTTTTTTTATTACACTAATCATCACCTTAGTAAAATAATGCATCTATCTTTTATTACATTATTTTTAATATTGGATTATAAATTTATTGACATATAATTTAATATTAGTGATAGAATAGCATGTACATTCATTCCGGTTACTGTTTCGCTTGTGCGTACTTATTTTTTAATTTATAAAAAAAATAATTTATTTTATTTTAAAAATACTTATGAAAAATATATTTTAAAAATATATTTTGGTTATAATATATTTAAATCATAAAAAATGAATAAAGTGAAAAAAAACTGTATAATAACTGAAACTAAAAATTAACTAAAATATTTATTTATAAATTAAAACTTCAATATTTTATAAATAACTAAATATAAACACCTCCATTTATATTTTTAACCTTGGAATAGAATTAAAATTTATATGAAAAATATCTGAAAAATAATAGTTTGAAGTTTCTAAATTAGATTATATGATAAATATTGGATACGTATATGTTAAAATAAATTATAGATATAAAATGACAAAAAATATGACACACCAAATTTAAATAGTTGCTTTTTGTTTATACAAACTAATAATTTTAAACCAATCATTTTAGTTATGTACTTTTTCAATTATTTTTAAAACATATTTTACTATTCTAGTCTATATTTTAAAATACTTCTGATCCAAATTTAAAATAAAATAACATTAAGCAGACATCATATTTCCATTTTATTAATAAATATAATGGTAAATGAATATATTATTAAAAGATATTATAATATATCAATATTTAAAAGTTTAATGTCAACTAATAATATAGATATTTTAAATAATATAATAATTAAAATATATAATATAAAATAAAAATATAAAACTATAATTTGTGTGTGTGAAAACACCTAAAGGTGAATAATATCCCCAAAAATAAAAGAGAAATAATCATAAAACATTGAAATTTAAAAACTAGAGTTTTAATCTAAACTAGTGAGAAAGAGAAATGACTAGCCAAATAAAATTTATATTTATATGGTTGCTGAGTTTTGTGTTGCTATAGTCATGAATATGGCAGATAGGAAATTGAACTAAGGATGATTAGTAGCTTGATACAGGGTATTATATTTATTTAAGAAATAAAAAAGTAAAGATAAGATAGCTATTTATTCAGTGGCCTTGCCCTTACGTCTGCTGCTACTGCCGGTTTCTAAGAGGTAACAAACCATAGAATCAACATCGTCTCCAAATATGCTGTAAGCCTCAATCGCTTGGATGTATGTGAATCCCATCGATAGTAAAATTTGCATGCCGCTACTCAGATCAGAACCATGCTCTTTTCCATCTTCTGCCTTCCGATCACTGCCCGATGATCCTGCTCCTCTCATCAACACATTAAGTAAGCTATATATATATTTATCCTTTTTAGGAAAATATACCAAATTGTATGAGAGGGAGACTCACTTGCTCCAGAAGACGACGGTTCAGCGTTTGAGGTAGAGGACTCTCTGTCACCAAGCTGTTGCTTAAATGTACTATCTGAAAGGTACTCAGCTCGAGAAACTTCTATGACCATGCGTTCAATTTCCTTTTCTGTGAGCTCAAGATCAGAGTAAAACCGGCCCTCAGCTAAAAGTGCCTGTAGAAAGCAACAAGATAAAAATTATTGTTGCAGCCCAGTTAAGAAAAAAACTGTCATCCTCACCATTTCAATTTGAAATACTTACATTATTGATTTGTTGGTCCTGTTGAGCTTTAATTGCAGCCTTGACTTGATCTTTGTCAACATTGGTCTGAGTATCATCACGAAACACAAATGGGCCATCAATTATTAGCAAACCAATTTGTTAATGTCACAACTTCCATAGTTCTGAGCCCTAAAATTGTTATGAATTTTCCTATAATCATTTATTCCAGAGTACAATATGAAGTTTAATTATGCAGTTGTCAGATAAACCTAAACTCTCGATGTCTGACAAGAGTATAGAAAATCAAAATCATGACACAGGAGAAGAATGACAGCAACTTGTGAATAGGCAATGGTGGTACTTACTCCACGAAGGCTGCTGAACCCAAGCCCAGCACCAATTGTTAAGCGCCGTGGGTCAACTAGGGAGTTGTAATGATTCCCGTGATGATAACTCAATCGAATTGGTGGCGTGTCAGTGTTGTAGCTTCCATGAAAGATATTGATAGGTTCTGCATAATGATTGATGTTATAGAATGGTTACATAAACAATCAGACATCAAAGTTTCAGAGACTCACCTATGCTGTAGGAGTATATGTGAATTGGACGATTATACATTTCACACATGGCTTGGATCTCAACATTGTTTCCATAAACCTGCGGCCAGAAAGGATAAACATAAGTTTTGTCTAAATTCAAAATTTAAAATGGCTTTAAACACATTCTAACAAATAGTATTTTCGAAAAATATTTAAATAGTAAGGGTCATACGCAGTGCATAAACAATCATGTAATTTCAGTGCCCCATATATAGGGCTTCTAGCAGCTAAAACTATGTTTCAGTGCTCCTTATGAGAGATTACCGCCAGCTTCAACTCCTTACAACAAACTACGTTTCAAGAACATGACACAGGCTAATTCAAAGCATTCATTATTACATCCATCACACTAATATCTATGACTATTGACAGCATATATTCTATCAAAGATACTACTGATATGCTTTACTAGGTATAAAGAAGGCAAGTATACACAATTAACTTTGAAAAATAAGAATTGGAAACTCAAAACACCAAGAGACTGAATGGGTCTGTTAAAAGAACCATATTCCAAATGAAGATACTACTCAGATAATATTACCACAGTATTAATGCACTCGATCTTCTTTCCAAGAAATTGATATACAAATGTCGTTCTATAATGGACAAGCTCACTAGATATGAATAAGTGCAGAAAATTAAATGCTGTTAATCTCATAAATTGAATGCCAAGGAATGGTTAGAATCCACCATGGCGCTAATCCAATTAAGGTCAGAAAAAGAGACAGATTGATTTAATTATGAGAATAGTCCGAGAAGAGCCACATGCAAATATTAATGCCCACTTCCTTTAAAAGCCAAATCCACATCCACATTAATTGAAAATGAGAAAAAAAGCCAGATATTATATTAGGTTTGCAATGATATGTAAGTATTGATGTCCACTTCCTTTAAAGAAATGAAGTTTTTTGCACAACTGACAGCAGAAAAACTAGTCTGGACACATTTAAGTCCTAGATTAAATTATCCATAACAGACAGAAAACAGTCTCGACACGCAAGTACTAGATTGTATTATTTATAACAGAACTTACTGGTTCCGACTTCAAAATGCCTCGTATTGAAACACTGATGTGAGAGACATGCCAATAAATTAAGAAAACTAACAGACATTTGCTATGTCAAGCGACGCAGAGGAAAATATTAAAAGATGACAGTTCTGTCACATTTCTAGAATTTCTCTTATTGTGTTGGTAATCTATGCCACCACAAAATAGGCTACCCAGAAGTCAAGCTTCAACTAACCTAACTCATTGCCCCACGCCATTCAAGGAATGTTTCAATTATGACAACACACAAAATTCCCTAACATTAGGGTGATGACAACACTCAGATTATTTTAATAGCAACAACTCGTCCCTGACACATTAGTGAAAAGGGGTTTAACTCTCCTAAAACTAAACCATCACATCTTATTGTAGATACAAAGAACGAAGAAAGAAAATTCTAACCAATCAATCAAATAGATAGTTCTCAAACGAATATGGAACATAAAAAGGTAAAAGGGCAGATAGCCTGAGACAAGTACCAACCAGCATAAAGATTAACAAGTGTTAAAGCATTTTCAACCATCCATTACATTAGTATTGTGGCAAGGCAGAGTCCTGGATCTCTCAAATTCAGGGAACTTGTGCATTCTTTCAGTTCAACACATACAGTCTTTATGTGCATAATCTGAAAAAGTTCTAACATCTGGTATGGGAGCCCCCTAGTTGAATGGGGAAATTGTCTAGAAAAAGACTTCAAGATTGATTCCAGTTCTGATGGAAGGGAAGACATGTTCGGGGCTGACCAATGCAGACCAGAGTTTTGAGGACAACATTAGTGCCTGAAGAAGACATGAAACAATCATGGTTTCATTGAGAGGAGAAGCTCTCATATAGTCTCTTGGAAGGAGAGAATCAGAATGCAACACTGAATGAATGATAAGGCTGTGCTAAGGCTGTACCAGCCAGAAATTGATCAAGATATTTGGGTTCAAAAGAAGCACTATGAACCAATGGAGTGAAAGGTAGGACCTAATGACAAAGACAGAAACAAAATATAACAGAATATGAATGTTTGGAGAGAACAGAACCAGCGCTCAAGGAAAAGAAACATACAAAATAAAATCTAAAAAATAATGGGAGAAACACAACAAAAGCTACCCAACATCATTCTCGACAACTAAAGCAATAAAAAAATTCTTGAGATCAAGAATCGCAGTGAGTATCAAGGGAAAAGTTGTCATCTTACCACCCACAATCTTGTGCAACAATACAGTTCAAAATGGAACAAGGGATGAAGTTACAACTCTAGTTCAATGATGATGAGTTTCAAGGGCAAATAAATGCAAGCACCCCCCATAAATAGGATGAGGCGTTGAGGGTTGGTATTGTGGCCAGGGGAGTTCCTAGATCTCTCAAATTCTGATTATTACTAATAAGTACACTTTTTGTATGCTTAATCTGAACCATTTTCTATCACAGGCATACAGCTTTGATAGTATATAACATCGTAAACTGTAGTTTGCCAAAAATATATTTAGAATAAATAAAAACTAACAAGTTTCACTGCAAAATTCCACTCAATATAGCAAATGAAAAGGGATAGAAATAAAGCAATCATATCCGACCACAAAGACCTTAAATCTCAATAATAACTTAAAGTTTTCCCTTGAACCAAGAAACAAAATCTGCCAACTGCACCGTCACATACCTTATCTCTTCTTTTTCTCTTGCAGTAAGATGTGAACCCTTCAGTTATAAACTGAGAAAAGTGATCTCTCTCTCGCTCCTGAAGATAAAACCAGAAATACTTAATCCTCTGAAGTTCAATAAAACTCTACCAACGTATGTGCATGAGAAAAATCTAGGATGTATGCACATACAAAAATGTGGCACCATTCAGTTGAATGTACATACATAAAACAATTTTTCACTTGAATTAGAGACAGCAAACTAAAAGAAAGAAAGCAGGACATGGAACAATAATTTAAGGAAATACAATCAGATTGTGCAAATATACATGTATTAGCCACTGACAAATAAAAAAATTAAATAAAATAGTTACAGGACTTTCCTGAATCCCATATCTGAAATGGCACCAAAATTGTAATCGTAAAACATTCCATAAAAATTATGAGTTTAGACTTGCTCCTCTCATTTTATCCACTGCTGGTCATGTTACCATTGCCCATATTACTTTTTCCCAACCATAGTGGCAATCCTTTCAATGCATTCTTCACCCAAAAACAAACAACCTAAAATCCAATGTTCTAAAAAGACATCATATAAAGAACTAAATCCTTTCAAAAATCAGCACTGTTTGTTTGTTAAGATCATTGAAACCCGTTAAAAATAAATCGGCTTCTGATCATGAGAAGGTAATGAGAAACATACTATCAGTCATAGTGAGCAGAAGCATATACAGTGGGGATATTTTCCATAAACAAAAATTAATACAACATTATCATACCATATAATCTATGCACATCTGTCTGACCAAATCATACAGTTCAGAGTCCCCATACACCTGATCTGCAACAGCGCGGAAAAGACAATTTCCATCCTCCATCATTTTTTTTACTTCATATCCTTTTGCCCTTCTGATATCAATTTCAAACTGCCGCTCCCTTTCCTGGAATAGATGTCAATATAGGTTCAATTTATTAATACGTATGATGGCATAAAGGATCTCGAAAAGGCTGTCAAGAAACAAAACGGTCATATCATCTTCAATTTCACATAGAGAAACTTAACAAAAAAGATTGTAATAGAATACATTAAGATATCCCTAAGCAAGTATCAGAATACAACCCAGCATAGGATTGCCGGCATAAAGAAATGCGATGTATGAATGATCAATAATGACAAGTGCTCTATACAAATTAAACACGTCCCTGAAGCACTATGTAACTTAATGAACTAACCGTATATTTATAGTCTAAAACGATATAAACAGTGTTATCAAATATGCCATCATGCTAAGTTATTTCAATTACTTTGTATCCATAACAAGGAAGAAATGCCAAAGGTATAACTAAATAGTTGCTTAATCATGATTATTCTTTATAAAAGAGGAATTAGCTAAATTATCAATACCATTCCTTAACAGTCGCTTCTTAAAATCAACTCACAGACTACGGCCTATAGAGAATCATATACCAACACTTAGCAACACTGAAATCCAGTACCAAGGGAGTTATCAACTTACAAAATCATCATAAGATGAAACCAGGCAAGGCTTCTGTTCATCAGCACTGTTGTACCCCTCACTTTCATTATGTGACCTGGGAGAAGACGGCCTAGACCCAGCAGGCGAAGTCCTGGCCGGAACAGCCGGCCATGCAGATGTCCTCCTCGACGATCCACCACTAGCCGAATTCAAACTCCCGGCTAAACTCCTCCTCGGATTCAAGTTCCCCGCCAAAGAAGGCTTGGGAGGCGGCACCGGAGGTGGCGGGGGACACGAACCACCACCAAAAGGTAGGGAAGAAGAATCCCCACTCGCACCCTCACTCTCTGCAACAAGCCTATCACCAACTCTCAGCCCACTCGACCCCTTCACAAACTCCTCCCTTACATCACTCTCAACAACAGCAGCAGCAGCAGCCACGTCATCATTGCAGGACCCATCAACCTGCTCAAAATGAACACTCTCCTCACTCTTCCCCTTATCGCCACTCTCCAAAACGTCATCCGGCACAACAACAACAACCTCGTCGGTATTCTCCGGCGAAACCAAAACCTGCGCCTCGGCACGCACCGCGGGATTGGAAGAAGACCCAGCAGTCCGGTTGGCGTTGGAAGAAGAACCACCACCGGAAGAACCCCTCTGAACCAACACACGAGTCATTGTAATCGGTAACGCAACGCAAACCCTAACCTTGGATTTTCAGAGGGTTTGGATCATTGGTTTGTCGCGGGTTCTGGCCTTGGGCGTAGTGATACCAATTCCTTGAAAGAAAGAGTCGTTGCAGCAGTAGTGGTCCTCGCAAAGCGATCTCTGCATTCCCCTAACAATTCTCATCAGACCCAACCCTCCAACTTTAAAGAAGAAAACCTTTCTTTTTTTGTTAAGAAGACGAATTTTACCAAGATTTTCCGCCGCCGAAAAATCAAAACCCTTCACGACCCCAACCTGCAGGCATGGAAACCAAAAAATTGGCGCGTCGATCGGAGGAATGAAAGATAAGAAAGGAAAAACGTAATCGGAAATGTAATTATTACGATGAGGGGAATGGATATGGCGATTGTGTGAAAATTGAGAAAAAGCGAAGAAAGGGAATAATGAGAGATGGAGTGGTTGAGTGACTGACCTGAAAAGAAGGATTGATTAGGGTTTTTGAAGAGAAGAAATAGAGAAAGGAGAAAAGTGTGGAAAGGTTTTAACGGTGAGTGAACGGTGAGTTTCAACACCAACGTCCCCTGCCTCACCACCTTACACCTGGCTACCCACCCACACTTGATCCCACGTGCCACTTTTACTTCCTTTCTATTCTCTTCATGTAAATTCTTTTCTTCTTTTCTAAGATAAATATTCTCTTTTTTTTTTTCACTTCACTATTTTCTTTATTCTATCCTACTTTCCAAACAATAATTCCTTTTCTTAGAAAATATTACACATGCAAAACTCACATGTGCTAAAATTAAAGTAATTACCTTATTCATATAAAATGAAATACACACTACTCAATCCAATTGCAGATATGAAATAATTCTATTATCTTAATTTAATATTTTCATTATTAGTCATATCAAGATTAAAAATTCATAACAACAGATAATCTAATGGTCTTAACTCAAAAAATTAATTTTAAAATTTTAAACTAATACCCTAACACTGATTTGAGTGATATGGAACTAGCACAGAAGTATGAAATTCAAATCTTAGAGTGATAAAGTTGTTGGGAAGAACTCACTCCCACTTGTTCCACCTTGCAGGAAAATAAAAATAAAGTAAAAGATTTGGCTCTCCTCGTTTTACTGCTCAAAGTCCGGGAAAGTTTTGAGAACGACATCATGTTGGTACAACAATGGACTAACATAGAGAATATTTCATGACACCCCATTTCCTCATCTTGGCTAACACTTCAACCTTTTAGTTTTAGGTGTTAACACAGCATATATCTGGAATTTTAGTGCAGTGCGGCTTGAAAACGGAAAAGGAAATCCATCTCTTTTGTTGAGTAAAAACTACTGTTGTTAGAACCACAAATCTTAGTTCAACCAATGCTGTTGAAACTTGCCTCAAAAGGTTTCAACAGCATTGGTATTACTACAAGGTTATTCCCATACTAAGTAAGAGTAGGTGTATGTAGACCAGACAAACACGTACTCCCCGTATTAGGCCCTTGTATATTTAAGGATAATTTTGTGGGTTCAACGATAGGGCGAGTTCGTCTCAATTTACCAATAGTTTGGCTCATCTGCATGTTAAAAGTATAACAAAGGATTAAACATGAACCTGGTGTTTAATTCAAACATAATCACATCAAATTCTGTCAGCAACGTTTAGTAATTTCCCATTTTCGAGTGAACCAAACTGCAGATTATCTTGCCTGAATAAGAACATATTGGCGGCTTTTCTTTGCCAAAGATAACACCACCAAATAAAATAAAGAGAACGGGTAAAGCGACTTTTTTTCATGCATTTTTTGTTTGCTCATTCTTTAAAATGAAAAAAACGTGGTTAATTGATCACACATTCAAAATTGCTATGGTAGAATTTATTACATGCATACCATCTGTATTTCTTATTATGGTATGAATAAAATATTATCTATCAACAATATCTTACAATCAATCAAACAAAATGGTTACCCCATTTAGACAAAATTGCTATGGTGAAAATGATTACATGCATACCATTTGTATTTCCTATTATGGTATGAATAAAATATTATCTATCAAGAATAATCAAACAAAATGGTTGCCCCCTTTAGACAAAAGTAAATCCGCAAAAAGTATATTGTCAACTTCCAATTGCATTCTACACCTTCAATTTCCACCCTCGGGCAGCAAGCGCTTCATGAACCTTTTTGGCGGCATTAGCAGTATCGGCAAGGGGTGGATAACTCCAACTTTCTGATATCTGAAATTTATGTAAAACACACACCCACCCATTACAAAATAAACACATTTGATAATAAGGGTGATTCCAGAACAGAAACCTTCCACAATTATAACTTACATCCTCAGAACCTGTAAAAGGACGAACAACTCCCATCTCTCTCAAAGAATTGTGAAATTCATTAAACTTCCATCTGCATCGCTCAACGCCCATAACATAAACAGGCTTCCTGGGGATAGAACAGAATAATTTGATAACATTAAATACTTTTATCAAGAGCAACTAAATAAAATCACTATTCTAATCATAGAAATACGTATACAAGCATACCCAGTGCTGCAAGCTTCACTTATCATGCTAACTGAATCTGCAGTTACAACAAATGTGTCGGCCCAAGCTAAATGGCCCATGTGCAGGTCAGGTCCTGAAAGTTGTGTTAGCGTCTAAGTTTATCTGTTGAACGAAATTTCAAATGTTGGAAACAAACTGGAACATATATTTACCTTGCCCATCACAGATACAAACTTTTGGGTTATTCCCAAGTTCTTTTACGATGATATTGGACACCTGTTTAAACACCAAAGAGAGAAATAGTATGAAGAGACGGACAAGTTGGTTGGGCGTTATTATTCTAAGAAACTTCAAGGAATGAAGGACTATACCTTCTGCGGTGTCCTCTCCGAAAAGGATATCCTAACAGTGCCACAACTAGCTAGAACACTGAGCAAAGAAGCTGCTAACTGCTTGGCAAGGTCTACACCATATCGACAGTTTCCTAAATCAATTGTAGACATCAGTCAATACCCAAATTTTTAGCCATACAGAAATTCCTTCTCAGGTCTTAATGACATTTCAGATAGTTAAATTCGCAGAGGAAATTACTTGTTGGTCCTCCGATGTTGACCACAAGCAAGGGCCTGGGAACATGTGAAAACTCGTCATGCCAAGTAGCAGCAGCACTACGTAATGAACTGAAATCTACTTGATGTAATGCCCCCATGGTGAGAACCTGAACATATAATTCCACATAATAGTCCTAACTCAGAAATTGATCGTAATCAACATCAAAGTAAAATGTTATTTATTGTCTAACATAATGCATACCACATGACTGTCTGGAGGATCACGTGGAGTTATCCAACTTCGCAGAAGCCGAGGAACCTGTTTTTGTCCTTCTGTAGTCAAAGGATAATAATCATGCTTAGGAGTAATCACCATGTCAAACCTATTCAAACACGATCTGGGATGTTGTATCTGGTCATGAGACAAATACAATCAGAGAGACCAAGATAAGAAATCAGATTAGATGTTTTTACATCTCACATAGTAATGATCATCAAAGCAAAATACAAGAACAATAAATAACACTGCACCATACGACAATGAAATTTTGACCAGATAATAGACACTAGCATATATACAATAAAAAGCCCACGTTTTGGAAGCAACATAACCAAGGTTTTAAATTGTTAACTACATGATATGTAATCATAATAGTGTGGTTGTAACAGTCACCAATTTGAAATTACAGACTACATAGACCAACATCAACCTGAAATGACAGAATGCTTCCCACAAACAAGACCACAACTATAATTTTAGACCTTGAATGTAATACATAAGAAAAAGAAACGAAAATAAAGTAGACTCAATAAGTGTTCATAAGGGAAAGAAATCATAGAAGTAAGAGTTTTTTGGATTTCCTGGCAGGATCGTGTCAAAGAATTGTAAACCAATCAAAGATTGAAAGTTGACATTAAAAATTTCCAATCTCCTAGTGTTTTCAATTGCATTCACAATTCCCTCCTTCGTCAATCACCAGCGTAATTCCATTTCTTCGTTAATTTAAGCCATTGGGCCTAGTTTTATCTCACCTTTAGGTTTTCATTATTGCAAAACCAACCAAACTATAAAGGGCATGCCTTATATCCCTGCCGAGACATGAACTTACATAGCATGAATGCCATTGAAATAGTATTATGTTTACGTTATTAGTTGTTCTTCCAAATTTTAATGTACAGACTAAAAAATTGCATAATTTACAAGATATCTTATCAAAATTAAATTAAAGATTAATATGCATGAAGTCTGCAAACCTGAACGACAAAAACATTCTCAGATGCTAAACGTTTTATGGAACTTGCAGTAGAAATGGTATCTCTTCCACATGCAACAACCAACAATGGTCCCTCCCTGGATAAAATACCAATCATATCATTCTCTGTAAATGGCCAAAGAATAAGTTGCAGAAGAAGAAACAAGAAAGTTAAAACACATGAATTGAGAGACTAATATTACATCAATATCAGAACCAGAATACTGATTAGATTTGCACAGTAAATTTAATAACAAGTCACAAGATTAAGTTTTATGCCGAGCAGCACAACAGGCACAGACAAACATGTCTTAACATTAATGCACTGGAAATCATGTAAATCTAGTAGATTCCTAGTTGTACAAAATAATTATTACAACTTATAAGAAAAAAATTGTCAACTAATTCCTATGACACATCATATTAAGTATAACTCTAATGTTCAAAGTAGTACACTGATCTGAGCGAGTAAGATTATTGGCAAGGTTACTCAGACATTTGAATCAGTCTCCATCAAGAAATGAACAACAAAATAGGTTAGGTAATCTACAAATAACACAACACAAATCAATGAAATTAAATTACAGAGAAAAGATCAGGCAGTTACTTCTCACAAGTTTCACGAGCAAAATTAACTATCTGCTTTACATCAGCTTCCAAGACAGATAACAAGCCTGAACTGACACCATTTTCTGAAGGTAAAGGCATAAGCTTCTTTTTCTGAGATTTCTGAGAATAACCTTGAATCATTCTTACTATATAATCTATTTTTTTATGGAGAGAGACTGGAAGCCATTGAAGCCACTCATTAATTCCCCCTTTTGGTCTGGTAACACGCTGCGAAAAGCCAATCATAAAATGATAAGTGAACTCATTCAGCTGTTAAGAGGTACTTTCAATTTGAACATGACAAAATATAATGCACTAATGCTTTATAAAGAAGACAAATTAGATGCCTAAAAATTATTAACAATAGCCTTAACATTAAGCTCATAATTATAGCCCCAATAAGATGTGTTAGTTGCACACTATGTCATGTGCCAATGACATTAAGAAATGTTTATTGCAATGGTAATCAGCATGAGTCATTAAGAAATGCTTCTTGCAATGGTAATAATATCTCAAACAATTCTTATTTCCCTTCAATTAAAAAAATCTCAAATAAGAGAAAATTTACTTAAAAGGAAAAAATTAACCTTGTCTCCATTTCCTCCAAACATAACCTAATATAAAAAAACCAAAAGGTGATACAAGGCAAGTAAGGATACAAAAGTGTATCAGATTCAGATGCTACACCAACAAAGGTATACAAATATACAGTTTACCATAAAAAGACAGGTGCAAATCTCATAGTCTCAAGAAATATTCATCTGGCAACTGACAACCAAATAAAAAAAACTTCTTTCATTACCCAATATAACTTATAGATAAATCCATATATTGATGTTGTTTCCCTTTCATAATTTACTTTCACTTCAATAATTTACTTTCCCTTTTAAACACAGATACCAAGCACGCAGAATGGGTACGTTAGGGTGCTCTTTGTACAGGTTTGTGATTCATCCATTTGCTTAAATTATTATTACAATACCTTCTTTAAAAGCAACATGTTGCAAGGCGCATGATACAACGAATTCAGCATGCAATACGTAGGGTTATTGAGCGAATCAAGTAAAATGCTTGAACTACATTCTAAAAACTTCTCCACAACACACCTTCTAATAACAAAATTTTATCCCCTACGCCTGAATAGTTTGTTTGTAGATCCAATATTAAGAAGAGTAACCTAAACCAACAATTCAGTCCTCCTTCGGTCAATTATTCCCTATCGATCATCAAGACAACACTAATCTCGCCGCAATGCACAATTGCAAGCATCAGGGACTGAATTCGTAATTTGATCTTTGAGAGGTCACTAGAACTAAGGCTACATTTTTACAGCCAATAATTTCGGTACTAACTCTTCTAAAAGTTATACCGTTATCCACAGTCACGCTATTTCTCAATCAAGTCAAACGCAGACAAATAATTCTACTTAGTCGTCGTTATGTTGCGGAGAAAAAAAAAAAAAAAAGTTATGCATTCTTACATATAAAACGTGCTTATCGGCGAGGCCAAGGGCACGAACCAATCCGACGCTCTGATTCTCCGATGCGGCGAAGCCGTTGCCGATTACGACGGCGCGACGCACGAACGTGTGAACTCCGGACTCGAAGATGTCCGGAGTTCCTCTCCGGGCGGTAGGGCTCGGCGGCTCCGGAAGTTGAATTCGTTTCATCGACTCGACTTTGAATATACGAACACCGGTTTCAGTTCAAGAATACGGAGCATGAAGTTTCTAGAAAAAGCGAAACAAAAATTTTGATTCCTGCAATGCCAGAGTCGTGAATGGGAAGTTTCAGGTTTTGCCTACAAAAACACGTTCCCGGCAAAAAAACGAATCCGAAAGGTGAAGGCCCGTGGGCCGAAAGCCCACTGTTTTCTTTTGTTTGCATCACACGTTTCGTGGTAGTTTGGTTTCTGCTTCATTACTTATGGAATAAGAATAAAGATATAATAATAAAAGTTAATTAGAATTTAAGTAATTTATAAATATTAATATTTTTAATTCGGTTTTTATTAAAAGAATTATTTTATTGAAGCTTTAAATTTATTTTATTTTTGTTTAAGTATATCGTTGTTTAATAGCGTTATTTGTATTTTATCCTCTCCAATTCATCCATCTATTCGTTCTTTTCTTCATTTTCCTTTCAGTGGCTTCATCCTTCTTTAACAACCAATTGAAAAGATTGAAGAGAAAATATATGAAATGATCAACAAATTTAAGATGGAAAAATGACAAAGACAGGTAGAATTAACCAAAATTATTAACCAAAATAGCTAAAGAAAAATTGTGTTATTAGCGATATCTATATTCTATTTTATTTTTTATTTTTTCTACAAATTATTACTTTTTTATCTCTTTCTCTCAACTCTACCTATTTTTCTTATATTTTCATTTAATTTTCTTCCCCCCAACTAAATACAGATCATGGATGACTTGATTTTAAATCACTATTAACTAAAGACTGACATAACCAGCTAATCTCTTCAACAATCA
>Ga0099825_1001775_pt1 | contig 27986 bp, 12 predicted proteins | sample SiratroredBW_FD_76838 | JGI IMG/M metagenome (GOLD analysis project Ga0099825, IMG submission 76838) | Root nodule microbial communities of legume samples collected from California, USA - Siratro red BW | ecosystem: Host-associated > Plants > Roots > Nodule | place: USA: California | collected...
AAAAAAAAGTCTGAAACAAGTATTAAATGTTGGTGAATACAATTGTTATAACGAAAAATAAAGTTTAATAGAAAATGTACTCGTGTATAAAATGAAAATTCTAATTTATAATGAGTTAATTGCATACAAAACTTTGATTTTTTTACAACAATGATAAGTTTCTTGAAGATTTTGTATATGAATGCCCACAAAATTTAAGTTGTGCCAGGCAGAACATTTGGAATAAATAGCAAGAGGTTGACTAAATTTATGAACCCATTTGCAAAAAGTGATCAACGTTATAATTCCTTGTATTGAATCTCAACATGTTAGAATAATGAGTGATGCCAGCTAGGGAAATAATACGTGAAACCCATATAACACATTCTCTACTACTAAATTATCCCTCAAGCGTGTGCAAGTTTCACACTATCAAACAACATTTAGTGATTAATATAACACCCTAATCATGATCCACTCACTTATTGCATAATTTTTTTTTATTCTATCACCAACTTGAAACTTAACATCATTCATTAAAAAATTTAAAACAGAAAATCTATATTGGAATTCCCAATTAAAATAAACTAAAAATTACAGACAAAAATACACCAATAACATCTTTTAGTGTTTTTTTTAATCAATGTTTTAGAAATACTTGCTAGCATTTGTCTTACTATATGAGCTATTTAAACAAATTTCAAATTGACAAGAAATGAAATAAGTTTTTACATAATGAGACTTTAGTGAATAAATTTTGGTCCACTTATGATGAGGTTAATTATATTGTATGAAGAATGAGTTGAGTTTGTGAAGAGTGAGGGAGTGAACAGAGATGAGGTTTAGCAGCCCATGATTTTTCTGTGATAAAGGCAGGCCAAGCATGTCTTACACCAATTAAGTGCCTCAGTGATCTGCTCTTCCTAGCAATGATATAAGATTAGGGGCAAAATATGATTAAGGCTCCAGAAAGTAATGAATTAAATAAGGGTATTGTTTCCTTTTTGAAGAGGCAGGGGCCACCTTGGTAATTACATTAAAAGTAGTAACATTTTTACTTTGCTTTGAAATTTCAAATCTTTCTCTCACTCTGAATCACAAGGCATCATGGCAGCCAAAGCAAAAGAAAGGGGTTGTGTTACAATAAAGAATGGGAGAAAAGGAAAGAAGCACGTTGCCAACCCCATCTTAGTACACTCACAAACTTCACCAAAAACCGCTTCTTCTTCACTCTCTACACAAATGAAAATACTTTGCTCCCTTCCTCCAACTCTCTCATACTTTCAGTTTTCTTTGTTCATGCAAGATCCAAAGAACGATTCAAACTCAAGGTATGTTATGTATCCTCACTTCAACACACTCACACCAATGTTGAGAATTTAATGATCTTATGTACTTTGCTTTCTGTCATCATATATATATATATATATGCTTACTCTATTATATTTTTCTTAGAATAAATGTTTCTATAAAAATCTGTGATCATCTATAGTCTAGGAGATAGTATGATTTTTTGCCTTTTTGTTGGTTAGTTGTGGAGAAGATGCTCACATTATTCCTTCTAAGGCCTTAAACTAAGCTTAACTCTTGTCCTGGACTAGTCAAAGGTTGAACCAAGTTAGATTGGTTCAACCTTGTGTAGACCAAGTTTAACCTTAATGATGTTAAGAATTTGACCAACCCCAAAACAGCATCATTCATGCCTAGGTAGGAAAGTCAATTCTCTGGCTGACCTGCTTTTTTAGCTTTTTAAATAGTGAGCCTGAATTTGGAAATTCTAAGTTAGTTGGCACAGGCCAGTTTAGATTTTAACTCTGATACAAGGCTTAAACATGACCCTCCAAATGGTTTCTTAAGGTTGTGAAAGAGTTAAAAAATTCAATTACTTCAGCATGGTATTTTGAAAAAATGAATAGAGTGAAGGGTATTATGAATGAACCAAGAAGCTGCTGCATCATCTCAAGAACTCATGCATAATAATATGAACTTTTTTCAAGTTGCAGGAAGCCCTGGTATCAAAGAGCAATGGAGGTGACTAGCCTATGGAAAAGTATGTCCAAATCCACGGAAATTCCCGCAGCTAATTCCACCGTATGGAAGACACCATCAATGCCAAAATCCCCTCAAGTCCCTACACCAAGTCCTAGCAAGAACAAGCTAAGAAAATGTGCCTCCCTAAAGGTTGCAACATCCTTCACAAGGGTTTGTCTTTGTGCACCTATCTATTCATATAATGAGATTTTGAGAGCTGAGGTGCCACCTAGGAGAAGCAATAGTTACCCAAGATCGAAGCCATTGCAAAGTGCTCATGAAAGAACTCCTAGTGCTAGACTTAGCACAGAGGGAAGGAGAGTATTCCGGGGCAAATCATTAACCGATGATGTTCTAATGAGAAGGTTTGTGATTGAGGAAGAGGCAATGATGCAAATTAGAAGAAGAAATCAAATGGAAGTTATTAGGAAGAGGAGTATGATTAGGAGAAAGAAGCTTGGGCCTAGTCCTCTTAGTAGAATGGTAATGGCAAATGATATTGGACAATATAATTGATTGGTCCAATTCCTGTAGTCTCAAGTCAAGTCCAATTGGTGAATTTTGATTCCCTTTTTTTTGCCTTAATTCCATTCACTGAACTTTTTCACCTGGTTGGGGTTATCTTCTACTTGCAACATTTAATTTTACATGACCCAATTTTAAGTGGGTTGGATTTAATGATATTTCTATGTATAGCTACCTCAAAATCACAAATTTAATTTCCTTCACAGATTTATGTTGGATAAATTCTCTTCTCAATCAAAGTGTGTGTGTGTGTTGGTGCTTTGTGAAAGAAAAACAAAAGTACTTCAAAAACCAAACCAAACCAAACGGATATCAATCTTAACTTCCGAAATCAACAAACTCAGCCAACTAACTGCTATGTGTAGACTTCTTAATTTGCTTATAAGACACTCTAAAAACACAATTCTTTAATAAAACTTGAATAGCAAGGATAGTGGTTATCTCATTTGTATCTGAAAGGCCAAGTTAGGTTGTTTTTTGCCACTACTAATACCCACTCACTCATGCTTCACATTTAACTTATCAACTACCCCTTCTTTCTTTTTTGTTAATATCTGCTTAATAAGTTAAAATATACACACACATTAAGCTTCTTTACGTAATTTACAATGTTTCAAATTCTAGACCATTAAATTTCATAACTACTACAATAATTTTTGTACCAAATATGTAAATTTTCTAACAACATAGATGTTGAATTTTCAAGAAACTAAAAATGTTTGTACATCGAGTTTCACACTAGATTTAGAAGAATCGTTATGTTGGTAGATTAATAAGGTGAAGAGTGTTGGTAGTTGGTAACTTACTTCGAAATATTTATGAGATACTATGAATCGATTACCAACCGAATCTTATTATTTTATTAATGCTATCGTTAGTGAAAATAATAAGTCAACCTAAATGATTATAAATACTGGATTTGGGTTGGTATTGATGGAAAATATTATGTAAAATATAATGGTCCTCGCACTCCCAAAAGATCATTTTGTCCTTAGCATCCTTTTTAAATTTATTAATCTATATGAAGAACACCTGGAAGAATAATAGGACATGGGATGTAATAAAGTAAATGAATTTGCATTTATTCAACTCTATAGTTGTATTTAAATTAGGCATGTAATTTTATCTTCATACACATTTTAATTGTAGATAATAGTTTATTAAATCAAACTATGTACGTATCTTGATCATTAGTTTTTTTTTTTTAATTTATATGTATGACACATGATTAAATTAATATAAGAACTGAAGTAAAAAGTGTGAGAAAAATCAAATAAAGATCATATGCACCTTGTCTTAACACGTATGGGACACAAAACCGAAACCTTGTGAATAGACATTTATGCTTCAACTCAACATTAAATACAAACACCATATCATCATGATGTGATAGAAGAAAAACATTGGTTACCTACCAAGACATGCTTTATAAATTATTACAAGATAAGCACTACTTTCTTCTATGTCCGAGGAAATAATAAACACAACCATATTTGAATTAAACCAACCATAATTATTGGCCCTCTTTTCGCCTCTTTAAATTCACCCACCTTTTATTACATTAGAAAAATGGTAACTTCATTGCAAAAGAGTTTAACATTTATATCATCAAATAAAACTTTCTGATTTAAAAAAAAAATTGAGAGAATTTAAATCTTATTAAAGATTTACTTCTCTATTAAACTAAACTATTGTAATTAATTATTTCCAATTATTTTATTTTATTTTTTATATTTGTATTATTCGTTTGAAATATAAAGTGTTTATTTTTTACAATTTTTCTAAGTAAACAATATTTTCTGAGATCAAATTTGTAAACAGATTTGTATACATGAATATTCACAATCAAAACCCGTAAAAATACTAAATAAATATTTATAGATAACGAGTATAAGTATTTTAATTATTATTCACTTGAGGGATATGGATATCATAATATTCAACCTATAAATACCCGTTACCATTTAATATTTGTTAATAAATTTTATTTTTAATTATATTCTTTGATTAAAAAATTACATATAACATACATAATTGATTATGTCTCGTGATATAATTGATTATGCTAGACATAATCGATCATGCATGTCTATAAAAATAAGTTTATGAAGAAAAAATATGCATTTTTAATATTATTGTTGGATGTTCCCCTCAAGATTTAAGGACAAAATGGTAAAATTAACTTTGATACCGCACTTTCTCTGTATTTCAGCTTGGAGGGTTATATAATCTCCTAGAAATTCTTTCTTTACATTTCCATCGTAGTGAACAGTTTATATGTAGAAGCAATTACATTTGTATTTTGAAAGTTTATTAGTGCCTCATTATGACATGTTACACAGTATTATCAAATGGTGGTTGGCAATTATTGAAGACCTTTTTGTGAGTAAAATGACCGTTGTTACATTTTCCAAATTTCGAAGTTGTCGCTGCATGCATTTCTTCTCTTTATGATTAAGAGCAAAAGCAATAATTTAACAGTGGTTAATGTTTGATAGAGTATGAAAATCGAAAATTTTGTTTTTGATTGAGTGTGACGTGGGAAGAAGAGTGAGAAAGAATAGTAAGAGAAGAATGCATGTGTGATGTGTTGGGGTTTTGATTCCAAGAATGGTTGAAGTCACATGACTGAACTGGACTCATCTGAGCAATGGCTTGGTCCCTTATGTTTTGCAGTTCTCTCACATTATCTCTACGCACCTTCGACCAGTACCTCTACTGTCTCTGTGGGGTACGTCTCTGCAACCACACCCACTGCATTTTTTCACCAGTGAAAACCACGCACTTTCATCTTCTACTTCTACTTTTCTGACCAACCACATTATACAAATCATCTAGTTTATTGCAGGTTCTAGAAAACGTTTATCATTCCGAATATATCTAAAACGAAAGTTTAAAATTAATATAATAATAAATCGATTTTTATGATGCTATACTTTGTAAAAGCTGACTAAAGGCTGTAAATTTTCTGGACACGTGTGTCAATGAAATCTGAAAAGGCTGTAATTGATTTCATTGTAGTGCTTAGGATAGAAGAGAGTTTTCTTTGCTTTATTTTTTATAAAAATAATTGATAAAATAGAGAAAAATTATTATTATTATCATTATTGGTTGGAAGATAACTTCATAGAAGCTTGACACTAAAGTAAAATTTGTAACTATACCCAAAAATTCCAATATTATTATATTTAACTTTCACGTGATTTAGTAAAAAAAGATGTACTAAATTTAAACCTCGAGTAATTTTGTACAAATAATTTTTTTGGCGATAGATGCATTTTATTATAAAAGTAGTAAGTGAACGTATAAAGAAGAAGAATATTGAGTCAATATTACCAGTTAAGAGTTGAATCAATCAACTAAGCGAGTTACATAGAGGTCAACTTGTTTGTGGACATATACTATTGATATTAATTAATATCGCATAGGTTATGAGGGTTATTTCAAGTGCAGTTTTTAGCATTGCTTAATAGGACAATATTTTTCTAGCAATACTTTCAATGCTAAAAGGGAAAATGACTAATACTTCTTACTAAAATCCTAATATATAGTTAGTGAGCGAGAAAAATAATATCATTTTATTTTTTTGATAAGCATTTTGGGAGATGAATTTTTGTGATACCATTCAAATATCCAATAAAATTTTATGGGAAACATATTTGATAAGAACTCAAATAATAATAATAATAATAAGAGTGATGAGAAGTAAATAAATATGTCTTTTAAATAGTATATGTATTTATAGTTCACTGTCTCCATAAATAAAATTGAGTAAGTGAATAATTAATTAATCTCTATAAGGATAAATGAGCTTTACATAGAGCTAAACTTTTTAAGATCGAGTTATGTATGATAATTTTTTTAGTATTGGGTATCGGCATTATACGATTAGTAAAAACTTAATTGATATGTATTTAAGTGCAACTCATAAATGCAACCACTTTGTTTTTTATATTTAGTTAATAATAAATCGGTGTATTTATGAGCAATTATTTGTGAGCATGTAATGTTCTTTACCAGGGGTTTCATAATTATCAAAATGTTAGTTAGATTTTCTTTTTGGCTTTCACTTTTCGTTTTCAATATATCACGTAGGGAAAATGCATCATTTTGCATGAAGCAAATTAATGTTATCTTTTTAAAGAAGTTTTCTTTTTTCTTTTTTTGCATTTTGTATGTTTGAATATCACAAGAGCACCTTTAAGAGCTTTCTTGATGGAAATTCACTTAGGTTAGTAAAGATGTCAAGGAAAGGTTATTACAAGTCTCTTAGGTACAATGCAACACAAGATTCAAAGAAATTAAGCTTCCAAGATTGGTGTTCTTGGTTGGTCTTTGGTTTTTTTCTAAGTTGAATGTGATTTGACTACTCTTGGATAGGTTGGTCAAGATTTCTAAAGTGACATGAGTTGGTTCTTAGTTGAATCAAGATGAGTTTAGGCTAAGTTTTTTTTGAAGAATAAGGTATAAAGGTTGTGGAACTTATGTGAATGAAAGGGTGGTGATTTTTTATTATCTTAGTTTCTTTGTGAGATTATGTTGTGAAACTTTTAAGAAAGATATAAAACAAAGTTTCTTCGAGGTGGTTTGGGTGGTGAAAAATTATAAGGCTCAAGTCTATTTTTGGAAGAAAAGTATGTGATATTCTTTGATTTTCTTGAAAAGCCGCAAAGGTCTGGTCAGAGGTGTGAATGACCAAGAGTTTTCTTCTTATGATTTTGGATCCTTGGAAAGCTTTAAGCTGTAGAAAGATAAGGGATGAAAGCTTAACAATAAAGAATGCAAGAAGTGAAATTAATAGTGAAAGATATTTAACATGAGAAAAGTAAATGAAATAGAGATAAGATAGTTGATGATTAACTTATGAAATGTATATAATCTATAGAGGTTTGTTAGGGCCATTGAGAGTCTCTTAACACACTTATTGAATTCTCCAAGAAGATAAGAGAATCACAACTCACTTAGAAAAACTCAACTAAGTAAACAACACTTTCACAAAAGAACATACAAAAGGCTACCCAAGCTCTCAAATGTATTCAATTCAAAGGTGATTTTACAAGGCATTTATGACCTTCTTTTATGAGACAAGGAGTCCCATCCTATCATACTCTAAATAGAGATGTTGGACTCTGTTCTACACATAGGCACCTAGGGTTAGCTATTCTAATCTAGGTTAGCCTTAGTCTAATATCCAGACAAACTAGTCTAATCTATATATCTTTTTAAGTTTTTTTTTCCCAGTGGAAGACTTTCTCTATTTTATTTATATTTTTATATTCTTTAACTTGTCTTCTTGGTATTTCTTCTCTAAGCTCTTCGTTAATTCGCAACTTCATTTTCATGATCACATCACTTCTTCTCAATTCACGTCTTTCAGTTGTTTAGGTACATCATTTTTCCATTCATGTTTTCTTCTTCATCCTTTTTCAATTCTTTTCTTGATGGTTATCCCCTTGTCAATAGGGGGTTGTTGACACTAGGCAATCAACATTAAAGAGTCGCACGAACCATTTTTTCTTAAAGTGTTATAAGGTGGAGGACATTCCTCATGTGCCTCCCACTAGCACAATCATGGTAGATGCCTCCTCCTCTGCCATTAAGAGCAAGCAAAATGACTCTAAGTGTATTCCTCAATGGTATAACTAATATTCTGATGGTATTGACATATTTTTGTTGGTTGACATATGTAGGGAAAGGAATATGAGGATGAACTGGTAATAAATTGAGATTAAACACCTATTGCAAAATGGTGTCTTTGTTGGTATTGAGAGGGGTGTTTATTTCATACCTCTCTATACAACGACACTTTGGTTTTTGGTTTAAGCTAGTTGATGAGGATGGTTTAGTGTCGTTCTTCCTCATTCACTTTATCATCTCAATATTTTCCTTTATAACTATGTTTGGATTCTTGTTCACATAGTTCGTCCATGTCTTGTGAAACGTTGATTAACAAACTATTCAAGAAAGAATCTTGTTGTAGCCCAATTGGATGCAGGGTGAAAGCCATATTGAGATTAGGTATTATGAGTGATATGATTGCAAAACTGACCATGAATTTTTGAAGAGGCTCATTTTCTCCTTATCTTATATTTTCCAACGACATGGAGTTAGCCACATATGGTTGACTAACAACAAATTATGCTTTGAACATCATGGAGAAAGTTTCTTATGATTCTATAATGAATGGCTCTATTATTGGAAAAGACATTAATTAGTTTGTAGTCACTTAGATGTTCATTCAAGAAAGATGATTCATTATATCATTCAATGCATGGGCACTTCCACTTTAAGTACAGGTTGACAACCATAATTTGGGAATGAATGAGTTGTCATCATCAATGCTTCTACATATGAGGGTAAACTATAAAGAATGTCGAATCTCAGTTTCATGGGAGATAAAGTTACTTCTGGTCGATAAGATTCTTTTTCACATACACCAATAACCTATGTGGTGTACTTGGTTAGCTGCTTCTAAGTATTGGCCTCATCTAATATGTGAGATTATCTTATCTGTGATTTAGTGGCATGCAATGTTGTGACTTTATTAATTGTCTTAGACATGGGGTGATTGCTCTTTATCACAGAACAATATATTCAATTGGTTGATATGATCTCAATGTGATGTTGTTAGAACCTGACATGATGTTGTAGTTAGACAAGTTTGAGGTCTTTCACTAGTTGAATCTTGATGTTCGTTTCACTCTTCTATTATATAGTTGCAATTTGTTCTATATTATTATACCATTCTTTTAGAATATGTGTTTCATATATATATTTTGAAATTGTTAACTATTGTTGAAGAGTCCATCTCATCGTTAAATGGTGAAGAGATAACGTTTTTGACTTATAGTAAAAATTATAAACTTACATAGTTTGAAAATAATTTTACTTAACTCCCACGATAAACGTTACAATATTCTAATTAAAATTAAAAGAAATACAAAATAACTTATAAAGAGAAGGAAATTTCCTTACTCTAAACTCTTCTTACAAGTTAAATTTTAATCATTTAAGTATTAAATTAATAAAAAAAATGAAATTATATTATTATTATTATTATTTAAATACTTCGTGTAACGAGGTGCACTTATAATAGTATTTAATTTTTCATAAAACTCTTAATTACTAAATTACTTAATTCGATTTTGATATCCAAAAATAACAAAATTTGTTTTTATTCCGATAAAATGTACTATACTTCTAACATCTCCATAAATAATCATTTAGTTTAATAAAAACGGTTGAAATTTAACGAGTTTTTAGATAATCTATACAAAAAACATTTTTCTTATGTGCAAATATAGAACGTTAACATGCAAATTATTAAAAAAGTTATCACAGGAAAACCTTTACCTTTTGTTTGTCAAAAAATTTAGTTCATTTAATAACTATATTTGTTTACTTTTATCTTAATTCATCTTTTCTATCGAATTTGTTGCAAATAATTTTTTTTTTCATTTCAAAATAAATAAATATATGCAAAATATCAGTTAGTATTGTTAATGTCTATTATTTTAGGAATTAATTGGACACCTTTAGTAAAATATCTCCTTTCAGTAACTTTTATTATCCCCAAAGTTTAACTAATGAAATTTTTCTTAGAGAATTCATACAGTGTTCATGTTAACAACGTATTGATAACGATATATAAGTTCTCCACAAGGATTAGAAAAGTAAAAAATTTAAAAACTCAATGAGTTAAATAATTTTACCAAATTATCTTAGTCAATGAAAATTGATGCAAGCTGTAGTAAAAAAATTATCACGTTGATAATTTATCGGAATACGGAATTATAAACCTAATGTTTTAATTTTTTATTTGTGGAAAAGAGTGATTTAATATGATTGTTTATTTTGTATTAAAGCATCACTTATACCTTACAAAAAAAAAACCACCTATCTTAAAACGTGGAGAGTAAGTAATTTAAAATAATTTAAAACCGATAATGTTAAATATACATTTATATCCATTTAAAATGTCATGCTTGTAAAATAATTAAAGACTTTTGCAACAATAAAAAAAACTTTTATAATATTATAAATTAAAACTAATTAATTTGTGAGGTTTTTAATTTAATGATTTTTAAGTTGTTATATTATGAACTTTTCTTTTAGGTCAGACGCTTTTCCTTGTTCCGATGAAATATGACAATGTGGACAACTATAGAAATTGTGAATATATATTATTTCTTTCATCAGTTACTTTACTATTTTTTTCCTTCAGTTTAATGAATTAAATATTAATTTATTTACAATATTATATGTATCGTCAATTCAATAAATTTTTATATATTGTAAAAACTGAATATAATTTTTTTATCGACGTCAATGATTCCGTAAATATAACGCAATCAATATATAAATGATAAATTAAGAAATATTAAGGTAAAGAAATAACTTAATTTTTTATAATTGCTTTTCTACTTTGTTTTTTCTTTTCTGAATTTGGTGTAATTTTGATTTGAAATTTATTTAAGTAAATAATTTATATTTCTTTTATGAAAATGGATAAATCATGCTTGTGATGACTCTAAGAAAATCGTGTAATCAAGCACAATCTTCAGATGATTTTTTTTTTTTTAATTAAACTCATTAGACTAGTACAATTTATGTATAAAATCTTTTAACTAAAATTATCATACGTTGAAATCTTTGTATACCTAACACAACTTCGTATTAACTGAAGTCCTAATACTTAACATAACTTCAATTATTTTTTGTTAACTAAAATCGTGAATAATAAAATTATGTTATGTATGACCATTACAGATAAAAAAAATTATTATTGAAATGCTTTTAGTTAAAATAATTTAACACTAAAATTATGTTATGACAATTTCAATTAATTTTTTTTACCTCAAACAAAAATCATGTATAGGTACACGATTCTTCCATTTCAAAGTTTTCAGTCCATATACAACTTATCCATTTTTTTAAAAGAAAATAAATTTATACATTTCAATAAATCTCAACAAAAATTACACCAAATCTTTATAAAGTTCTTTCAACTTTACGGGCATATACTTTTCACGTTCAATATGTCAAACGTGAAACCAAAGCAATTGGTGAATTGGCTATGTCTTTGTGTGCTTGAAACTTTCAACTTAATACTTAATATTGTTTAACTTAACCATAGACATATTTATTATTGAAAAGATTTATCATCATTAGTAATCTATATGTTGCACTCAAAATTAACCATGGATAGTAGGATTTGTTTAGAAACTATACTTTGTTGTTTTTGTTAGCTAATCATATTATTATTATTTCTTTTGATAAGCAGACATTATTATTATTGAGGGTTCAATATTTTCGTAGGTCCATAATTTTGAAATTTATTAAGTAGGTATCCACACTAAAGAAATTCTTAGTCTTTTATAATTTGTTATTTGGATTCTTAAAAGGATAAAACTGCTTCAATTCTTATTGTTTCAATCAAACATAAACTAATTTCAGACACCCAATAACATAAATTGAAAAAAAAAAAATTAAGGATGCAAATCAGAAAAGTATTGTTCTAGAACCTTATTAATTTTTTAAAAAAAGGTGAAAGATAGATAACCCTATTGTTTAATATTGAGATTGATAAACTAGAATTGATTAATCCTTTGTTTATGTGATGTGATAAAGATGGAGCATTGGATGGTGCGAAAATAGAATAGGGTATATGGTGGCCCCAAGCCAAGAATTTTCCACACGCTGCTTTTGGGTTCATATTAAACCAAAACATTACCCTCCCTTCTTCTCCCTTTCCTCCTAAACTCCAAGATTACTCCATACTTTTACTGTTTCATGTATTCTTAGATAATTAAGATGGTTAGAGACGTCAACAAATTTCCTATAATATTGATTTAAGAAGTTAAATTATTTAATTATTTAATTAAGAATTATTTTTTTGAAATGATATTTAATTATTTGGTCGGAGTGATTATAATTCAAATAATATAATTACATAATCAAAAATTCTAAAAATACTCGTTATATTTGTGTCTATTTAGTAAAACTCAATCAAAATTATCAAAAACTAAATTTAATATAAATCAATGAATCAATATAAAAATAACAATCACAAATATTTTTTTTTTATTTTCAAATTTTTTAAATGATATGTTATTATATTGTTAATTAACTTTAAAGAAGGAATGTTTTCTAAACTAAATTTGCGAAAATATTTTGAGAAGTTAATTGTACTTTGATTGTTTTAATCAAATGTAGTCTAATCAAAACTATAAAAAAATTTAATACATAATTTCATCTCTCATTCTTTTGTATTTTACTTTTTTTTTTTTTAAAAAAAAAAATAAGTACAGAATTAATATATTTTTAATGTTAGATTTTTTAAAGTAACCGCTCGTACCAAACTATAATTTCTCCTATAGATAAACTTGCATTTATAAATAAGAAAAAATAGGGAGCTTGTTATTTTTCAATATTACTCTTCATCTCCTAATTGTAATTTCTTCTCCAACCTTTTCTTTTGTTGGGAAATAAAAGAGAATGAGTAAAAAGATGAAATTAAGATATGGGATTTGGTGATAGAGAAAGATGAGAGAAATAATTTAAAGAAAATAACAAAATTTACTGTATTTTCACCTATTTTATTTGTCTATGTATCTTTTTATTTTTCTTTAACAAATTTACATATATATTTTCTACTTCACATATTTATTTTCGTTTTACTTATTTTTCTCGACTCAGAATACAACTAAACCTTCATGTTAATGGAACAACTAAGCTAACAAAAAATTTATAACCCGTGTGTCCACCTCAAGGACAAATAGTTGAAGGTATGAAGAACAAATATTTATGAAAAAACTTAAGAAATCATCAAAGAAAGAATATTTTTAAGGTGGTCCATCCTGCATCAGTTGATAGCTAAATGACCTTTCCCCTTTTAAATCTACCTGCCTCATCTGGTTTTGACTCTACCCAAGCCAAGACTTTTCAAAAGATTAACGTGCCCTTTAGTTCTTAACATTACAGATTTTCAACAAAACACCAAGTACTTATGCTTTGCCAAAACAAACACGTAACAACACCTGTTTAGAATCACATCCCTGTTCAAACCCCATGATTTGAATAATTTATTTATTTTTGTTAACCACAGCACTGAACTGTGTCATCATCATCATGAAGGGAAAGAACATAAATCAGTGCAAGATTAAAGAAAAAACGTGTTTTTCTTGTTCATGACGCTGCCATATTTCATGGAAAATGTTACAAATCAACCACTCAAATAATAACATCCGACAAGATAGAACCTTTCACTGCTTCTTGAGATGCAATGCAAAGCTCAAAAATTCCCTTTTTCCAATTTCTTCTATTTCAACGGATATAAGCGCGTGTGTTTGAGTCTCGAAAGAAGCGTGGTGTGGATGAGAGTGAGAAGGGCACACCTAGATGGCAGAGTCATAAATAAAAAGTCCATGCTTTTTAATTTGTAATGCAGTAGATTTGTGAGATCTGAAAATAACAGTGGAGATGAAAATGTTGGTAAGGGAGCAATAATGAAAGTTATAATAGAATTAATAAGGAAGAGGAAATAAAGAGCATGGTACCAAACTCAACCGTTTATAATAAGTGGCATGTAATTCTTTTGTAGGTGTCCACATAGTCTTCCCATTGAAGTAAAGTTGGTTGAAGTTGTCCACATTGAGTGAGAAAGTGGCCAACCAGCCCTTCTTTCTCCTTCTCTCATCATCATGCATCATGGAACCAAAACAAAAAATATAATTATAAATCCCACAAAACAAAGAAAATTATAAATCCCACAAAAGGTGAAAGGTGGCTGGAGGAAAAGTAACTTCACACAGCCTAAGGGAATTGGATTCTAAGCTGTATAGAGAGAGAGATATTTGAGGCAAGGAGCAAGAATCATGTGGTGCTGGAAAGGGGAGGGAGGCTAGAAAAAGAGGTAGAGAGAGGGTACCCTCTTCTTTGCACTGTTCTGTGCCTGTTACACCACTTTTAGGAGTTCTTCTAGCAACCTCTGCCAACACAAACAAGGTATCTTCTCTATGATCCTTGTGTTTTGTGTTTTGTTTTATTAATATATTTTCAAGATTTAGCTTTTGGGGTTGTGCTAAATTTGTTAGTTATTATGGTTATCTCATAAATCTTAAGGGCATGGACTTCTCTCACTCATGATTCTTCCTTTTGCTTCTTAATTTTCATCAACATGGCATTAACTAACCTGGCCTCGGGATCCTCCTACCATTATCTCCACTATTGACCCTGTCAGAAGTTTATGTGTTCTCGTTTTTGTTGAAACTGTAGGAGAACAACTCATTTCCTCTCTGTCATCTTCACAACTTGGTCTTTCTTCTTCTTCGGAATTGACTATGCTTTCGTTTCACAAATCATGTAGGATTTTCTTTCTTCTCAATTTTCCTTGTATTCCTTGAAAAGAATTCTCTTTCCTCTTCTGTTTTGGCGTTTAATTTTGACAATTCCGCTTTATTTATGCGTTTGCTTTCATTTTTCTGTTGAAAGTTTCCTTCTTTTTCTCACCTTAGATTATACTGATATGAACTCGTGTCCTCATCATATATTCCATACTCTTTCTATGTACCCTTAGATTGTGCTTGTTAATATGTGTTCAGTTAAAAACTATACCGTTTTCTTCTTTTTCTGGTGCCCGCTGTATAAAGGGGCTTATTCTCTTGGGTGAATGAAGGGTTTTTTTTCATTTAATTTCATTTGTTGTTTATTTATTCAATTATCTTTTGGCCATCAACAGCCTGAAAATAAAATAGAGATGCTGTCTCCTTGCTGGGGATCGTTCTGGTGGGCTTTAGTATCTTCATAAATTTCTTTCGTTAGTAAAGGAGAGTATGTACCAAAATTATAATAAGAAAACATGATATTACTATTCCATATAGATTGCTATATATAGCCTTAGCTGATGTTAATGAATTATGTGTGCGTATAGATGAAATCAATCTCTTTATTATCTTGTATGCTAGTCCATATGTCTCTTCTCTTTTTTTGTTATGAGAATCATGTGCACGAACGGTTTTGATCTTAAAGTTCTTAATTCATCTTATATTTGAAGTTAGCTGAAAATTGTTAATTCTATAAGGGCACCAGCATGCACAGGACGTGATCTTTTGCCTTCATTTTCTGTTACAGGAAGAGACAGTAATGCTACTGACATGGGAAAGAAGGGGAGTTGGTTTTCTGCAATCAAGAGGGTTTTCACTCACAACTCCAAGGGGAAGGTAAGTACTATATATGAAATGCTTGATTGAATTTTGTATGCTGTTCTTTCTTGTTGCTATGTTTGGTTTTCTTTTGGCATCTCATTAGATGAAAAACCACATTTTAGAAAATCTTCCCAATGTTAATCAGGTTCCTGCATGACCACTAATGGATAATTTAATATTTTGCAAAGTGATCTAGGAGGTTGTTTGCCTTTCATTCCAACATGTTACATCATATTGTGGCTTTATGCATTAAAAGCAAAATCTACTTGATGGTGGTTATTTATTTATTTGGAAGTCAGTTTTTGTAGCAAGTTTTGTTACCAATATATCTGACCATCTTGTATAATACAGCCGGATGCGGATAACAAAGGCACAAAAGAAAAGAAGAAAAGTGTAGGAAAACTAAAGCATGGAGAGACCAATTCGTTCATCCCCCTCTTCAGAGAGCCAAGTAGCATTGAGAAAATCTTTGGGGACTTTGAAAGGGAGCAACAACTACTGGGGTTAAGGCCTGCCACTCCTCCTGAGAGACCCAAAACTCCACCTTATGTCCCTCCAAGAGCTCCTTCTCCTAGGCCTCCTTCTCCAAGGGCTCCTTCTCCAAGGCCTCCTTCTCCAAGGCCTCCATCTCCAAGGGCTGCTTCTCCCAGGGCTTCTTCTCCACGAGTTACCTCTCCCAAAGCTACATCTTTCCGGATTTCTCATCACCACAAGGAGGTTGGCTACAGACCAGAACCAACTTTGAGGCAACAGAATGCCTCAGCAACTAAGATCCAGGCTGTTTACAGAGGTTATATGGTAAGCTTTCATGTGTTCTGAATGCCATAACTAGAACTTTTGGCTTTATAAATGTGTGTCTCCTTAGGTATGTGTTTATGAATTTCAGTAGAAATACTGGTTACAAAAAAAATATGAAAACATTTTATCAAAACTTGTTATTGATGCATTCCACCATAACAACAAATTAGGCTTTTTTTAATGTGTATCTCCAAAGCATTTAATACTTTCTCCCTTAAGTAACTGTAAAGGGTAGGTAGTGGATGCTTCTCATATATGATAGAAAAGCATAAATACGTAAACAAAATTCATAGAACTCAAGGGTACTTGATGAACACAATGTCTATGATTTCTTTAGGTTCATATCATAAAAATGAGAAATATTAAGTGGAAACTCTATATCATACTTTCAAACACATTTCTTACTATTATTTGAAATTTTTGGTCACTAGAAAGTGACATGGATCATGCTCCCTATTTAATTTGTCAATCTCACTCGTACTTTATGTAATTCCGAATAAATCTTCGACGATAATAAAAAGGTGTTGGTAGTATTCCTTGAAAAAAAATTCAGGTTTCTGACAGTGTAGAAGAATAAATAGATAATATAGTTAATTATTCTTCATTTAAATGCACAAATTCACACTTTAAGTTTGTCCAACAATGAGAAAATGGAATATAAAATCACATCATGCGTAGTTATTTTCTGGCAAAACCAAATTTCGCCATGTCTTTCTTATCAAGCTTGAAAATTATGTGCATAAATAGGCTGATTACTGTGCTAACTTTGAGAGAATGAATGGGTTAATGAATTAAAATTGAGTCAGCAGTTGCATGAAGAATGCTCCTCCTTGATCCAATAGTTTTAACTGTTTTTGATTTTACTATGAAAAAAGATCAACCTTGTGACACGATATACTTGCAATGCGATGCAGGGTAGGAGGAGTTTTAGAGCACTAAAGGGTCTGGTGAGGCTCCAAGGAGTAGTAAGAGGACAGAATGTGAAGAGGCAAACAGTGAATGCCATGAAACACATGCAACTGTTAGTGCGCGTTCAATCTCAGATTCAGTCTCGAAGGATCCAGATGTTGGAAAACCAGGCACGATATCAAGCCGAGTTCAAGAATGATAAGGACGCAGCCAGTATCTTGGGAAAACTCACTGTAAGCCTTTCTAACTTGAGCATGCAAATTCTTGAGAACATGAGAAAACGGATAAATGCAAGTAGCTTGTGTTGATAAAGAGAAAGTTCAATTGCTAGCTGCTAAGTAACAGGAACTAACTATGGATTAAATGTCAAGATCAAGAACTCATGGTTGCTCAACCCATTATAGATGTCAACTACTTTATGCTAATGTATGCACTTCAATATTTAAAGGCTAAATGCCCTTCACTTTGTAGAGTTGCCTTAATGGCAAAGTTGTGTTTGCTTTTTGTCTTTTACAATGGGTACACAATGGTAGTTAGCTCTCTCTTTTTTTCCTATACCCTTTCCAAGTGAAAGTGGGATTTGATCTCAAAAGTCCTTGCAATCCCTGCAATGTACTTTACCAGCTATTGTTAGGCCTCCTAACACCTTCAAATTTAATGACTAGCTGAGCCATTGGGTCGGTTAAACTATTATGTCGTACTTCCTTTTTAACCAGGTAAAACTTTTAAAAATGTCAAGTTCTTGGTGGCATATTATAGCTGTTGCATAATTCCTAATCCTAGGAGCAAACAATCCCAAGTTACAACTTTATCTTTTGATCTATAGAGGTTCATACTCTTCCTTGTGACATCTATCATGGTAGAGATTTAGTGACTTAGTATGATTTTAATCCCTATAACTTGAAAAAATGTGGTGGATTCTAATTACTATACCTTGTATTTTAAAATGTGTGCATGCATGTATTTCCAACTGCCTTCATTTTTATGTAAATCAAATCAAGTGATTTAATAATTTGGAATTTTGGGTATAGTCTGAAGCAGGTAATGAAGAGTGGGATGACAGCTTACTGACCAAAGAGGAAGTAGAGGCAAGGTTGCAGAGGAAGGTTGAAGCAATCATCAAAAGAGAAAGAGCAATGGCATTTGCATATTCACATCAGGTACTCACGATGAGAACCTACTACACGTTCCATTTATGCTTTGCTATTTTGATTTCTTTGAAAGTAAAAGGAGAATTAATTCTTCAAACAAAAAAAGGCAAATTGTGCATTACTTTTATTATTTTCTTTGTCCAATTTTGAATGGGATCACGTATTCTATTAATTGCTTAATTCTTCAAAACTATCATTTTAAAAGTAAGCTAATGTTTGGAAACTTACGTAGTAAGAAATCACATTTGAGATGAGAGTTATAAGTATTAGTTTCTTAACTATTAGTTATAACTATTTAAGGACAAACTAGTTGACTTTGTCTTTCCTTTTGGAATAATAAAATCTCTATATGTTATAACTTTGTTGACTCTGCCAAACAGCTGTGGAAAGCCACTCCAAAATCAACTCACACCCCAGTGACAGATACACGATCAGGTGGATTTCCTTGGTGGTGGAACTGGTTGGAAAGACAAGCACCTGCAGCAGCAACTCCACAAGAAAAACAAGTGCTGAAGAGTTTTCAACTCACACCTCCAAGACCATACTCAGAGCAAAAGACTAGTCCAAGGCCCGGATCCAGCACTCAAAGACAACAACAGTCTCATTTTGCCTTTGATAACATGGACACTCCCACACCAAAGTCCACAAAATCAACCATAGTGACATCTTCAAAACCGGTACGAACACCTCCATATAGAACACCTCAGGCAAACACTTCAGGCTCAGGCTCTAAATATCTGAGACCAAGGGGTGTGGGAGCCAATTTACCTTTTGATGTGCCACTGAAGGATGATGAGAGTCTCACAAGCTGCCCACCATTTTCAGTGCCAAACTACATGGCTCCAACCCTCTCTGCCAAGGCCAAAGTACGTGCCAGTAGTAATCCTAGAGAAAGGCTTGGTGGGACTCCAACAAGTACTGATTCAAAGAGGAGACTCTCATTCCCATTGTCACAAGGAATAGGGTCTTTCAAGTGGTCTAAAGGGTTCTCAAGCAAGGATCACAGGGTGCCAGATAAATTTCAGTCACTTGAATCTATAGGAAACGTGAGTGTGGATTCAACAGTGTCTTTGCCCGCAAGGGTGGGAAGAAAGCCTTTTACAAGATTTGTGTGATCTTTTTTGTTTTATTCATTTTTAACCATTTTATTTTGTCCATGTTGGTGGTGTTATCAGTTACATTATGATTATGATTTGAGTGTATTGGTGATAGTTTGATGACAGGCATACCCGTTGTAAACTAATAAAAACATAATAGGAAACCATGGTTTGGTAACTTTAATTGGAATTGGAGTTTTCTTTTCTGGTTTCTGTTTTGTTGGGTGCAGCTGAAAGCAAACAACAAAGACTATAATTAAATACTATTAACGAAAAAACAGGTTCAGAGCATCTGCCAGAAGAGGCTGATGAAGATCCAACAGAAGAGAAGCAATCCCATTTGAAATTCTCCTCTTTGGCATTCAATTTCTGGACCTATTGTATCAAGCATTCCTAACTGATGATGAATATAAAAGGTCATATAAGTGTTCTTTTTTTATCTATGTAGGAATTTAACATGTGTCAGACTTACATTAACTCATACATTTTGTTCAACTCACTGAAGTAGACTCTTGATATATTTGTCCATTTATATGCAAACATGCATGTTGATCTATTTAAAGACATTAATCTATTCCAATTTTATTTCCTTTTTTGAAATGAGTATAATAATATTAATGGAAAAGATAATGTTGGAACATCATTGGTAGAAGCCAAAAGCTCCTCTTGGGAGAAATAGATGCAGCCAAATCATATTAGGTAAGCAACAGAGACAAAGATGCTAAAACATGTGGAGGCACATCAACAGTGTTCACATGGGCTAAGGAAAAACTTCAACAAAGTGGTTCAAGTCTCTGCAATCAAAGACAATGAGTGAAATTCTGGACCACTTATCAACTAGACACAAGGATTTAGATTCGATATCAACAAATGTTGTGAAGTGCTGAATCACAAGGTTCATAGCAAAGGTAGTTTGCGTAATAAGCAGTGACAACAATTTTTTTAAAACTTTACCTTATTTTTCAACTGTAGGGAATCTTGATCCCTACTAGTGTTTATTGATTAAAATAGGTTGAACTAAGAATCACATGTTCAACAAAACAGAGGTTAAACACCAATTATAATATTTAAAATTTTAAAAGTTAAAACCCTCTTTGTTTCTTTCTTTTTCTAATGGGTTTCTCAAATTCATGCTCTTCACAATCAAATTCATCTTATCTCTCACCATCTTATAATTCCAACCCAATTTCTTCTTTTCATCTTCCCAACTTCCTATTCATGAACTCCAGATTTTTCTTGTTTCCAATTATCATGCAACATTGGTGACAACAACATGAATAGATGACGCAAGCATGTGACTTTGGCTGTGATTTCCTCTTTTGGGAAGAGGGAGATCTCACTGATTGTTCAATCAAATTTTCTAATGGAAATTAGTTGTAGATACAGTTAGTGATACTCGTATTAATAAATAATTCAGTATAACATGATTGATGATTGATGGGAACATAGTTTAATTTAACTTGATTTAGCTTTATTTGAGATAGTAAACTTGAATTTGTTTATTTTTTTAATTTAAAATACAAACAATATAAAATTCAACGAATTTAAAATACAAATAATATCACCACTGACATCAATTTAATTTATAAATATTATATCGAATGTGAAAGTTTGCATTTAAGAATAAATTAAGAACACAAAAAAAGTAAAACAATATTTACTTTTAAGAAGAGAAGATTAACAAATAAGAACACATGAATCAAGAAGAGAAGATAACAAGATGTATTAAGTAAAAACAAAAGGAAATATAAGAGAAAGTAGAAAGGAAGAACTTATAAGAGATGAAGGTTGTCATGCAACTTTTTGAAAAGCTCCAAAAATATTAATAAAGTCGTTACTTGATTCATTTGATCAACTTTAAAAGTATTAATGAAGTCGTTACTTGATTTATTGACCCAAGATAAGACTCAAGTAGAATATAAACTTTATATTTTTCTAAAAGTTTCATAAATGCTCTAAAAATGTCTCTTAAATTTAAGTTTTTTCTATGGTGTAGAGTAGGCTATAGCCTTTGAATATAAAAATTACAAATGAAATGTAACCTGGATTGATATACTAACCTATTTAGGTTTAAGCTACATGGAGGGAATATTTGAATTTCAAAATAAAAAAATGACAATGATTGTATATATAGAAGGTTTGACCGAGAATCCCAACTGGGAGACATGCTTGTTTCGGAAATTTTTAGTAGAGTGATACATTTTTAAAGATATTTCTCTACATATGTTCCTAACATTATTTCTAAATCTAACACCGTTTACTGTTCACAATAGGAAGTTTGATTGTTGGAACCGAATTTCCAATTACAATTTAGTATTTGGTTTTCTAATAATAATAAGAATTCGGTTATCTATAAAACGAATTCTTACAGCTTTATAATTTTTTTTAAATTTTATAATTTTTTTATTGTTTGAAAGTAAAATAAAGTGAAAAATTTATAATTTTTGTATAATTTTGTATAAAATGGTATAAAAATAAATAAAAATATTGTAAATGGTTTATTATAGATTATGAGAAATTAATTTTCTACAAATTAAATTTTAACTATATAAATAATGTTTTAAAAAATTTAATTAAAAATGGTAAGAATAAATTTAAAATTATTTATTAGAGAAAAAAAATTAAACTAATCAAGATTAAACATAATTTGATTTAAAGATAATAAAAAAATATTAAGATTTTGTGAATGTTTATTGTTATCGATAAATTAAAAATTTTAAAAGAAATTGAAAAATAAAGTTTGAAATGTTAAATAAAAATTTAGGTAGTGTAATTTATAGATTTAAAAATAGGTAAAACTATTTTTTCAGTAAAAAATTGATTAAAAATACAATTAAAATTTTGAAGGATTTATTTTTAATTTATATGAGAGAAGGAGATAAATAAAAAAAAAGTATCTAAGAGAAAAAATCATTTATTCTCATTATCTTTATATGCAAAAAAAAATTATTTATAGATGTTTTGAAAAATTTTAATTAAATGTAATTTCTTAGATAAAAAATTAAATTATCTAAGTTAAATGTAATTTGATTTAAAGATAAAAGAAAATATTAAAATTTTGTGGATATTTATTAATAATGGTAAATTAAAAATTTGAAATGATTTTGGAAAAACTGGAGTTGAAAATGTTAAATAAAAGTCTAGGTATAATTTATAGATTTAAAAATAGATAAAAGTAGAAGATTTTTTTTTTTGTAAAGTCAAAATTTTATTAAAAATACAATTAAAATTTAGGAGAGTTTATTTTTAATTCATAATAGAGCGGAAGATAAATAAAAAAAATATGTAAGAGGAAAAACATTTATTTTCATTAAATTTATACGAAAAAAGTTGTAATAATTAACATACAAGGAGAAAAAAAATACTATTTATAGATATTTTAAGTCATTAATTATAATAAGAAAATAAATAATAAATTATTTTTTTGTATTTTTTAATAAATAAATATAATAAATTACCATCATTTTATAACTGTATTTTATATTAAAATTAAAATTAAAAGAAAATTATAATAATTTATAATATTAGAATTATAATTAAATTTTGTATTTTAAACTTAATAAAAAAATATTTGTAATAGCAAAAATGAAATAAAATATTTATCGTGCTTAAAAAAATAGAAAATATATATATTGAAGAAAGAAATAACTATTTAGAAAAAAATATAAAACAAATAATTAAAAATGTTTAGTTCAAAATGTTATTTATTTGTGAGAACGAAGAAAATAAAAAATAAATATTATTAATGTTATTATTGCAGTATTTTAAAATAGTAAGTAATTAATAAATTTATATTAAAGTCAAAAATAAAATGTCAAAAAAAATATGTTAATGTTATAAGTAAAATTAAGGTGATTTTTTAAAATTTAAAATTTTGTTTTGAATAAGTATTGAACACATGGATAATGTTGGAAAGAGTAGGTGAACTTCTTTATTAATGACTTGAATTTTCTGCTAACAACATCTTTAATGACATGAGAATATGATAGTCTCCATAATGGTGACTAGTTCCATAGTGGCGACGACGTCTGTTACATGGTGAGTTGCGTCGTGGTGATTGTGGCTGTTGTGGTTGTGGTTCGTCATTGGATTCAAATTGTAGGGATGTTGTATTCATTTGCATTGTAGTGAAAGAACTTCCTGCTTCATTGTCAAAGTATATTCGATGCATATATTGCATGTGATCATTAGCAGAAGATGGTGTATTTAGATATGGTTCAAACAAGTTATAGAAGAAATCAGTTGAACTGGACGCAAATGATTGTCTTCTATTGTCCATTATAGGTTGTTGTTGAGGTGTATTGAATTTTTCAGATGTCAACAAATGCTGGTAAGGTTCTTATTGTGGTGGATAATAATTTGTTGCAGCTGCAAATGAATGTCGACAAGGATCCTCTTTTGGATGATTATAATTACTTGTAGCTGAAAATGTGGGCTCTGGTGGTGGATTTTGTTGTGTTTGTGGATCATTTAGTAGATGCGACACTAACAAAACATATATTGAATTTGCCATGTACCATTCCATGTACTCTGTACTGTGGAGCAAAGGTCCATGAATTGGACGACTAGTTAATGTTAGTTCGCGACGGTTGTTATACATGTTTATCCACCTTGCATACTTAGTCTGCCAATTTTCATCATGTCGTCCTCGCATATCAATTTTGTGTAGTTTTTTCAAGTTGTTAAGGGGGACAGGGACTTCTTGGAACATACCAAATTGTAATTGAGCTTTATCGGATTGGTGCCATTCCACTATTGCAAAGCACATGATGGGAGTGCATGTTGTCCAAATTTCAGCATCCTGATACGCTTTGGGATTGATGCCTCGAAGTTCTTGTACAGACTCCATTTAAACTTAGTAAATTATTTTTATTAGAAAATTTGTGTTAAAGTTTAAAACTTTCAAATAAAATTCCAGAGAATGTATTTTATCCATTACTTGATCAACTTGTATGTGGTCAATCATAGATCTATACCCAACTAGGTTATCATGAGGGAGGTTTCTAAAGTTAAGAACCTGCCACCACTTCATCTACAAACTAGGGGGTACAAAGGTTGCTGTATGGAAAAGGGCACAATGTATGGCATGTGATACCATGCCCATGATTGCAGAAGTGATTCACACCCACCCATTATTTTTGCTTTGGCATTTGTTGACCTGCACAATTCCCTGTACAACACAGCCAAACAAGAAATCTAGCTAAGTCAATTAACTTTGTTGTGAAGAAAATAAGAAACCTTCCAATATTTTCAATGGTGATGACAACATACATACACTGCAACAAATTCTTCAAAAAAAGAAGCAGACAAGTGGAAGCCATAATGATTATCGGACATGTATACTCTAAAGTTGCAGCAAAAGCATTGGAGGGTGCACAATCAAAGGCGAACACTCATATGGTCCTTTCGTTTGATAGAAGGAGCACTAGATTTTTGGTAGAAGAGAGACAAAATCTAAGAGAAGTACGACCACTAGGTCGATTTACAGTTCGCTTTGACAAATTTTGGTTTGACTGTTGGAAATTTCAAAAACTACATCTACCATGCTCCCATGTGCTTGCTGCATGCAAACATGCACACCACGATTTTGCTATGTCCATCTCACTTGTGTACACCTTAGAACAAGTCTCTCATGTCTACAAAGGCTAATTTGGTGAACTAAAAAACGAAGACTACTGGCCTGCTTACATTGGTCAAATATTATGTCCCAGTCCAGTCATGAAAAGAACATCAAGAGGGAGGCCTAAGTCAAGTCGCATAAGGACTGAAATGGACATGAGGGAACAACATGGTTGATCCAAAAAATGTTCATATTTTCAAATGCCAGGACATAAAAAAAATGCCCCAACATTGTTGAAGCATCCAGTTCTCGCCATTGATTATGTTTCATTTAACACAAACTATTCCATGTATAATTAACTAAAGTATTTAATGAATGTGTTTTCTCATTTATTTTTCTCTTTATGTTCAACATATATCGCATCATTTCAATAAATAACAAGAATTTTTAAGAATTAAACATAACAACATTTAACAACAATTAACAAAATTGATAATGCTACATAAACAACACAACCATCCATTACTCAAACAAACTGTAGAAAAACTAATACACAAAAGTTGAATATGTCTCTATAATATATTCTCAATTAAGTCACACTGGTCAATAATTACTCTTCTATAATTATTTTTTCTCTAGCCACACTACACAATCATGTACATCGTCACATCACTCTTTCATAATTGCTTTTCCTGAAGTCACACACTACAATAATGTGTATTATAACATCACTCCTCCATAATTATTTTTCCTCTAACCACACTACACAATAATGTACATCATCACATCACTCCTCCATAATTGCTTTTCCTCAAGCCACACAAGATAATAATGTAAATTATCATATCACTCCTCTATAATTATTTTTCCTTGGCCACACAGTACAATAATATACATTAACACATCACTTCTCCATAATTGCTTTCCTGAACCCACACAGGAAAATAATGTGTATTATCACATCACTCCTTTATAATTATTTTTTTTAGGCCACATAGTACAATAATATACATCTTTACATCACTTATTCATTATTGTCTTTCCTTTGGCCACACCAGACAATAATGTACATCATCACATCACTCCTCCATAATTGCTTTTCCTGAAGCCACACATGTCCTCTATAATTGTTTTTCCTGAAGCCACACAGGACAATAATGTGTATTATAACATTACTCCTCCATAATTGTGTTTCCTACATCACTCATCCATTATTTCTTCTCCTCACTACACACTTCTCAAAAATAGATTCCATACATTAGGATTATCATCAATACCAATATACCAACATGTTCTCTTTTAATGTGGATATGACAACACTTGTAAAAAATCTATCATCTTCTACACAGTTCATTTCACACATCATAAACAACCATTTTTACTTTTATCTCAATCATTATTCAACTATAAATTCAACCTCCCACCCACCACTTTCAAACTATTCTTCCTTCTTTACAAAACTTTTGCTTTTATCTTCAAATGGACCATCTATGTATAACAGACACTGAAAATTTTTACAATTTTGATCTTGTTGTTGTCTTTGCAAATTGTCAGATAATAGAAAATGATGAAGGCGTCCACTTTGAATGCCCATCTCCTAAATTTATCCGCATCTCTTACAACTATAGCTTCTCCCATTTAAAGGAGAAAGTTTGTGGCACTTTGGGACTATAAGATCAGACAACATTGACGAAGTTGTACTATCGCCAACCTTAGCTAACCATACAAGAGAAAATTAGGTATGATGTTGTTCAGATACTAACTGATGAAAATGTTTCTGAATTTTTAAGTTGAAAGTCTCAATTTCCATTTCTTACAATGATTGAACTGTATGCCAAGCTAACAAGATCTGTAGAGGAAATTTTAAGCCTCCTGAACGCACCCATTACATCCAACTCTTCTGTAAATCAAGACCCAATCAATTCAACAGAAGCAATAATCTACTATGGAGGAGTTATCCAATGGGCCACCATAATAGAGAGTCCAAATGGTTACAGTCTAACACCTACACATGTCTCAACCCTAAAAGAATGTCAATCTCACATAACTGTTATTTTAATAAGCTATTTCATAACATATCAGAAATATTAACATATGGAGATCGAAAACAAGTTATAGAAAAAAAACTATTGTCGTCTAACTAGAGTTGTTAGTCGAAAACTTATACTTGATACCGTACAAATACAAAACGATGCTGACGTTCAACAAATGATTAACCGTTGGAAAAGTACTCAACTTCTTAACGCAAGTGTGCAACATGAAAATTCAACTACAAGAATTGAACTATTTGTCCAAACCAAAAATTTACGCATCACAACACCTCAAGAATTAGTTCAAGACTTAGAGGATAGTACCTACATCAACCATTTTGGCAAAACAACATCCACAATGTTAGCACCAAGGCTAAGCACGTGATTTGATGAAGTCAATAAAGACCATAGCTAGTTGAATTGGATCCGAACTATGTTAGATCAATGCCTAACACGTGAGTTGATGAAGACTGTCTCATGAAGAATCTGTTGTAACCAACCTGGACCAGAATTGTTCAAGTGAAGACTTTGAGCTAACTTGAAGATTGTTGGGTGATTCGGTCTTGGTCCTTAGTTGAGTTTGTGTGTTGGTGATTGGCTTAGTCCTTAATCATTAGTGGCATGGTTCATCATTCCTGAGGTGCTAAGAGATTCACAAATATTTTTATTAAAACTGGTTTTAAGAAAAATAGCCCAAACTG
>Ga0099825_1001776_pt1 | contig 27975 bp, 12 predicted proteins | sample SiratroredBW_FD_76838 | JGI IMG/M metagenome (GOLD analysis project Ga0099825, IMG submission 76838) | Root nodule microbial communities of legume samples collected from California, USA - Siratro red BW | ecosystem: Host-associated > Plants > Roots > Nodule | place: USA: California | collected...
AAAAAAAAAAAAAAAAAAAAAAAAAAAAAAAAAAAAAAAAAAAAAAAAAAAAAAAAAAAAAAAAAAAAAAAATTTTTTTTTTTTTTTTTTTTTTTTTTTCTATTTATAATAATAATTATAATAAAATTAGAGCAATTTCTAACTTATAACAACACTGTCATTGTTTCTCGTGACTGAAAGTGTACGTTACGAATTTTAAGTGAAGGACTTAAATATAATCTTATACTTTCTCATCTCATTCTTCTTAATTGCATGAAGTTGTTACTATCAATCCAGCTAAAAATAGGGAATCTTAAAGCATATTTTGCTTTTTAAGCTTTTGATCTCTGAAACTTTTGTGTCCATATTACAACTGTATGTTGTGAACTCAATGCACGTGTCAAGATCCCATTAGAACTGACATTAAGGATTTGGCTCTAGCAGACAAAGTTGGATGTATCTTGGTTGAACCATATCCAGTGTTTTTTTATGTCAATAATTTGTATAAATTTAAGATTCTATAAGATTAGATGAGTCGAAAAATAATTGTATGAAAGAAGATGAAAGAGACAAGGGAAAGTAGGTATACAGTGTCCTAATTAAGAGTGATAGAATGAGGTTTAATTTCCTTCCAACTTCCTTAGTCTCCAAACCTGAACATTCAAAATAAATGCTATGCTGTGGACTCAACCATTTCTATGTACCTTAAGTTTTCTTTCGAAAACGACAGGGACAGTGCCAGACTTCTATTGTTCATGGATAAAACTGTTCTTTTGCACCAATTATTGTTCTATGCTTTTATATTTGAAATCTCATATCCACAATTTAGATATACAAAAATGAAAATTAATCATCTCATATCCACAATTTATATATACAAAAATGAAAATTAATCAGTTTAGATTGGATAAAAAATACCTTTGAATTTTTTTTATGTCAAAACTTGTGTTCTGCTTAGAACAAATATTTATATTTAGAATCTAAAATGTATTATTTTTATCATTAAGCAAAAAGTTATATATTTATAGTTTTGATATAGTGAGTATTTTAAGTAAAATTACTATTTTTAAATGTATGTATATCTATATATATATATATATATATATAAGAAAAATAATTATTGATACATGTACTTTTTATTGGTGAAGACCAAAAATGCCTATCTATATGTTACTTATCACTTATATTTTATATATATATGAGCAGTGAAATAGAAAGGAATGAAATAAGATAAAAAATATATATAAAGATCGATAGAATAATAAGATATGTTGTTTGAATAGATAAAAAATGGAAAAAAAGTTGTTGAAAAAATTTTTCTCACCGAGTGAGAGTGTGGACAAATAAAAGAAATCACGTAAGCAAAAATCTTATACTAATTTTAACAAAATAAAAAAATACACTCTTTATTTTTTTTCTAGTTAACATTTTGTCTAAGTTTATATTATAAAAAATGTATGATTTTAGATAAATTAAAAAAAAGAAAAAGAAAGATTCATTTTTCTTTCATTCCATGTCAATTAGAGAAAGAGTGAACTTTTCTTTTTCTTATGGATTGATGTTTCTATCCCACTTCTTTTTTTTTATTATTATTTTTTATTAATCCTTTCATTTTTGTATTTTATCTTATCTCCATTTTTTTTTTCATTTTCTTGCTTTAAAATTTTCCTAAAAGGATATTTAACTTTGTAATCTTATATGTGTACACAATTTCGTTTACATGGAGATTTAAAACATTATATATAATATTAAAATTGCATAATCTTAGTAACAAACACCTCCCCATATTATAATAAATTTAGGTTAAATTATTTAATGTTTCTAACCTCTTTATCAATTTTTAGTTTTCCGATCTCTTTAGATTCATACTATTTTTAATTTAGACCTTTTCGTATGTGTACTTACATACTGAAGTTTATAAACATTTGTATGCCGTAAACTCAATATTCTCAACTAGTTGCGAAGTCATCACTTATTACAAACTATGTATTCTTTCATAAGCCCTTTCAGGTTTTATCCCACAGTACTTTATTATAAACTTGCACAACTAATTCAAGTAGTTAATTTCGTAATGGAAATTAAAACATAAAAAAACCAATATTAAAAAACAAATATAAATTATATACTGTATCATATATTTGATCTTCTTCAAAACATGTTTAAAACCAAAACAAACGATGATAATATAATTATACAGACATATATATAGTGTGGTAAATACTAGGAAAATGGTCGGCAGCATGAGGGTTTGGTGGAGGGCAATGGGTAGGTCTCAGTTATTGTGATGTCCAATTTGTGTTTATGTTAGTGTACTAACTCATATGAACTCCAATGGAATCAAGCTAGTACCCAACTTTCTGTCACTGGATAGATATGCCATTTAATTTCAAACTTAATTGGAAGAAACAGTGGACGAGTAGTGGGTATAGTCACTGTCCCTGTTTTGTCTATTCAGTAAGTGATTGTCTCATCATCTCATCTCAAATTCATTTTTTTCTCCTCCATTTTTTTTTCTTTTTTATTTTTTTTAAAAAGGAATTTTGTTATTGTTGTTGTTTCAATGTGGTCTTTTTCTTGTCTGAGCTAGTTGTGTCTTAGTGTTAGTGTTAGTTCTTTATATCAATATTGTTGGTAAATTTCCTTTTCGTAGGTTACATGTGTGCGACATTATATAATAGTTTTTCAATTCTCTAATAAACTTATTAAATTCAATCATAAATCAACATAATATATCCCTAATAATTACTGCGACAAGACAGAATATACTAAGCAATTAAAAGAACAAAAACATTATTAATCTAACTAAAATAAATTTCTTAAATAATTTTAAAGAAACAAGTATCAATATACTTGTCAACAAAGTAACTAAAATTACGAAAAAATATTTTTATTTTATAGGAGTATCCCTTGCTTGTATAATGTTTGTCATTTTCAATTCATGTAGCGAGAATATCCAGTTCTATTTCTTTTTTTTTGTAAAAAATAGTTCACATAAATGCAACCAAGTCATGTGTAATATATATATATATAATAGATAGATGGATATAAATAGATATATAGATGCAGCAAAGTCGTATGTGAATTAAAATTTATATAAATTATCTAAATCTCACTATCAGTAGTTTGAATATAGTTATGTAGCAAAATTTATGTCTTCTTCGCTCATAACTATATTTAGTTATCTCGAGTAAACTCGAACCAACAAAGACAGGTTGAAGAATTCAACTTCCATGTAGGTAATTAATATAACATAAATATGAAGAAGTTACATTGCAAAGTTAATTACAAATTCAGTCCACAACTTTTATGGACAACCCCAGTTTATAACTTTCTAGATATGAGTCACAGCTTCCAATTTTATATCCTTTCCACGTAATCCTGTAATGGACAACTTGGATAAAAACTATTAAACATCTAATTAAATAATATTTTATTCACAAATTTTGTTACTAAATACACACACTATTATATTATTAAATTCAAATTCTCAACCGATTCTTTAAGCAATAAACCGTGTCAAGATAGATATGAGTTACAGCTTCGAATTTTATATCCTTTTCACGTAATCCTATAATGGATAACTTACAGAACAACTATTAAACATCTAATTATGATAATATTTTATTCACAATTTTTGTTAACTAAATATACACACTATTATATTATTAAATTAAAACTCTCAACCGATTCTCTAAGCAACAAACTGTGTGAAGATAGATATGAGTTACAGCTTCGAATTTTATATCCTTTCCGCATAATCCTGTAATGGACAACTTAGAGAACAACTATTAAATATCTAATTATAATAATATTTATTTTTGTTAACTAAATATACACACTATTATATTCTAAATTCAAATTCTCAACCGATTCTTTAAGCAATAAACCGTGTCAAGATGGACTTTTTATTTTTTTGTAATTTTTAGAGTAAAATACATAGCAGTATACTATACTTACTATATTATGTTTTTTTAAGCAATAACCCCCATTGAATAATGTCATTGAGATTTTCTTGGGATTCCGATGGAAAAGCATGTACAAAAGCACAGAAAGAAACCTCCAAAGACTGAACAATATTCTATCTACATCTACTGTGTTACCCAATTATAATAATATATAAACTAGTAATTAATACAAACTACCACTGTGAATTTACGCATACTTTCGTGTAATTTGTTACTATTCAAAAACAATAAAATATGTAAATTTACCATTTTTCTTGTTTGCCATATTTGAGCCTTGTGGTGTTTTGAAACTGATATCATTGACTTTTACGCTGCCGTTGAATCAAAAGATTGTCAACATAAAATAATATGGTCCAATTGCTTGTAAGAGCCTTGACATTGTCGTCAGAACGGAAATATTAACGTTCACATTAGAAAAAAAAAAAACCACAATATTATGATCCATAAAATAATTATTAAAGTTATATGGTGGCATGCAAAAATCAGAATAATCTGATGTGGATTATATCAAGAGCCGTTTCCAATTTTCCATGCATGCATAAAGTGAACCATTACTAAATTTCCAAGTGCAATGTTCCTCGCAAACTTCCTTCCAAGGTTCCTAGCTATTTCCCAAACAGCCTCCATGAGTTTTCCAAAAATAATGCCAAATCCCAAGCCACCCCTTAGCAATGCTTGAATGTGAGAGATGCATGCATATTATATACCTTTCTAGATACCTACCTCTTCATTGATTCCAGATGTGACACAAACATCGTCATCATATTCATTTTTCTCATGATTTTGATTACCATGTTTGTTTTTATCTTAAGATAAAAGCTGGAAATTAATTTCGTGTAAAATTTAGGCTATGTAAATATAATTGTTTAGTGCCACTGCTTTGGGTTGCCTTCATCGGCTATAAACGAATTGGTTGCAAGAATGATGTCCCTAAACTTGAACTCGACTTGAAAGTTTTGCATGGTCAACACAAAAGAAAACCACTCCCCTTCATACCCATTGTTTTAGTTAAATTATTGCTATATATATAGTAATCATGCACGTATTTAATCAATTAATAATTGCTTTTGAACAATCTTAACAACCATTTTCCTCTTCCATTTCAATATATCTGCCATTTTATCTATTCCTTAAACGTATTTGCCAAATTGGAAATTGAATTAGCTAGAGAAAACTGATTTTTTTTATTTATAATAAGATTTACACGAAATACGTATCTTTTTAATTTAAAAAATATAAAGAAGTTTATCAACTGGGGTGTATAAAATGTAAACCGTACGCGAAGTGTTCTTTCTGTGGCCATGTACGTTGGTTTGTTCTACCAACTTTATTCTAACGTGTTTGAACTATTTTTTTAAATTTGCATAGTCATTGATTCAAAGGAGTCATAGTCTGATTGTTCACACTCTGATTCTTCTGATATCTACGTATGATCCACGATCCTCGTATAATTAATGCTTTTCTGCAATAAATTTCTCCCTTCAAGTTAAAGTTGTCAGCATCAAATAGGCTAAATGAAATATAGGAACATATATGGGTTTAATCCCTCTTAGGGTTGAGATACTAAAATATATGAGTTCCAGTAAACCAACTTCACATTTTCTATGTATTTACCTCATAATGCTCAAGTAATTAGCATATAGTTGTAACTTATTCGTGTGTATAGTGCTATAATAAAGTGTTCTGATGTATGTTTCCTAACTACTTTGACCAGCGTCCCTTATTGGCGTGGATTCATATATATAGTCACGTTAAATTCTGTTTGAAAAGGTCGTGGCTTATCTTAACTTGCAAACATATTCATGGCACATGGATATACGAGAAGTTCCATAGCTTACTTGTTATTCAACAAAATGTACTTCCCTCATAAATACATATATAAAAATATGAATAACTAGCCAATGTAGAAAGACATTTAAAAACCATGAATAAAGTTATTCCAGAGAGTACTTATTTTTCATTCTATATTTCACCCTGTTCTTTATAATATTCATTAAATATGGTATATCATTATCACACACAGAAGTTTTATTTATTATATTTTCGAAATATAATATATAATTTATGCTACACACAAACAATGTATCATTAATATTATTGACACACAAAAATATGTATATAATATATTAAATAAAATTAGTGTATATACCATTAATATTAGGGTTTGGTTTATATCCACTCAATCTTGTCTGCATAATTCATCACATCTTTTTCCGATCAAATTCTTACTATCAAATCTAATTAAAAAGAATCGAAACAAATGTAACAACTGATGATTGTATTTTATTATTTATAAATTTCCTATTAAATATGTATAAAAATGAGATATTAATATCCATGGAAGAATTTCCTAAAATAACAACTAGTAACACGTATATTGTTATATTTATATTTTTTATGTCTTTTTTAAGGTGTCAAAGAGCAAGCTGGGTCTGCATGCATTCGCATTATGTATTTTGTTTTTCTCATTTGTTTAGTGTAGAAGTCTACGGTCTGTGACATCACAGTGACGATTGATGCAGATTGAGACATCTATAAATACAGATCTAAGCCTCAGCATTTTGATAGCACTCATCAACATATACACACTTTTTACACACACAAACACCTTCATAACCTTGTTCAACATGGATCCCAATTATACCAAATCATATCACATAGCTAACCAAAACCAAAACCAAAACCCTCCCATGTTGGTCTCAAAAATTGGCATCATAGGGGCTGGGGTAAGTGGCATAGCAGCTGCTAAACAGTTATCCCATCACAACCCTATTGTTTTTGAGGCCTCAGATTCCATTGGTGGGGTTTGGAGCCATTGCTCCTACCACTCCACCAAGCTTCAGTCTCATCGTCGTGATTATGAATTCACCGATTTCCCTTGGCCTCAAAGGGACAACCCCGATTTTCCCACCCATTTGGAGGTATTCAATTATCTGCACTCTTATGCTCAGCACTTCGATGTTCTAAAGAACATCAGGTTCAACTCCAAGGTCGTGGAAATTCGCTTCTCCGGCAACCGGGAAGTCACCGGCTTTGCAAGCCTGCTTCCCGGTCAGCCTGTGTGGGAAGTTGCTGTCCAGACCAATCACTCAGACACCATTCAGGTCTTCACAATTTATTACCTTCTCAAAATCAAACTCTTTGGTATCTATACCTAATACACACACCTAGGGTTTAACAAATTTCTCAGTATAGATTTTTAATGTTATTATTCTCCCACATACTTCTGAATTACTCTTCAAAAGTGAGAAATTGTCCAAAGTTCTTCTCACCTCGTCCCACAAAGAAAGGAAGGACATTTTTGTGTGATCATATGGGGTTCCTCCTTTAAAAAATGTGTTTTAAAATTATTTTACCTAATGTTTTCAATTTATAAAATGTAATGAAAGATTGTTTTGGACTTTTTAAGATTACACGATCATTATGCATTTTATAATATTTTAATTTAAAGTACTTAAAAAATAAATAAATCAATTTGCCAAAAAAGGAGTGATTTATAGCGTGAAGTTTCTGACCTATATCAATGACTTCTGTTCTTAACCCTTGCTGAATTTAATAATTTCCATCTGTCAGTTTTAACATTTATGATTAATAATAAGTATTAACACATACTAATATTGTATCTAATCCTGTAGCAGAACATTTTACTGTAAAATAATTAACAGAAATATTTGATACAACTTGTATGAGCATGCATTTATGAGTGGTACACTGATAATTGTTTCCTTAATCCATTGATTTCAGTGGTACGGTTTCGAGTTTGTGGTGGTGTGCGTTGGGAAATATGGGGACACACCCAAGATTCCATCGTTTCCACAGAAGAAAGGGCCAGAGATATTTAAGGGAAAGGTGATGCATTCGCTAGATTACTGTAAACTTGACCAGGAAGCTGCTACTGAACTTCTCAAAGGGAAAAAGGTGGCAGTGGTTGGTTTCAAAAAGTCAGGTCTTGATTTAGCCATGGAGTGTGCACAGGCAAACCAAGGTAATAAAAATAATCCCATGTTTACTGTATATATATTCTCTTTGGAAAAAACTTCATTAAGTAATTTAAAAAAAATAAGAGGAAGACATTAAATTAATTTTTATTAATAAAATTATATCTCTCTTGAACTTCTAAAGAAAAAAAAATAAAAAACGAAATTAATTTTTTTATTAGTTATTAATTTATGTATCAGTTAAACTCTAGAAGTTGTTTTACATCAACTTTTTAAATATAAACTTTAATGCACACAAACTATTTTACTTATGTAAAAATTACATGTATTTTCTTTCTTGTTTATTCTTTTAAAGATGTTTATGAAGAAATTTTCTCCAAATTGACACTATGAATTAACACTTGTGATTTTTCATCATATTAAGCCTAAATTAATAATCGTATTACTGTTTTTTATTTGCAATAATAAGGGCTGGTAATTTATGAGTTTTGTAAACAACAAATCATGCTAGTTTGTAACTTATTACTGTTAAATATCATATTCTAAACGTCAGAAATTATCTGTTCTTTTATAATTTATCTCTTTAGTTATACAACTAGAGTAACTAATAATAAAATTAAAAATTAATTGAAATAGTTGGTGTATTAATTTTGAAAAAAAAAAAAAGCTGTTTAAACTTTTGGTGTAACATTAGTTGAATGCATGTAAAATATTAGATGCTATATAACAATATATTTTTGTTAAGTAAAATTAAAAATTCTTATGTTTTACGAGTTCTTTATTGTTCAAGTCTTTGTTCCCCTCAAATTATTATTAGTATGGTATTTTTAAACCTTTGAAAAAAAAAAAAAACATAACATATTATGGTTTCTTTGAAAAGAAAAAAAATTAACTGTTGACTAATCAATGAAAGCTGGCAATTATTTTATGCATGCTTGTGACTCGATTTTCTTTCAAATTTCTTCTGCTATTCTTCAAACCTTTTTTCCAGTTTGGGTTATCACAAAGGTTGCGTTCAATGGCTCCAATTGAACATGTGGTTTTTATTTATCATCTGTTGTCGCTAATGCATGTGCTGTGGAAAATAACGACATCGTTTTTTTCTTGAAGCTGATTTTCATATTGCCACTATTACTTTTTGTTTTCCTTTCTGTTTGATTTTCTGTCACGATGTCATTTTCAGTTCTTCTGCTTATAAAGCACCAACGGCGACAGCATTAATTTTCCAAATGATTTTTTGGTTGTATATAATTTATGTTACTGATTTTTTGAATGATAAAAGCAAGTAGGGTCTTTATTTTCCAAGTTGCTAGCTTGCATGTTTTTGATTGCACACTACGTTGCTTTTATTTTATGTATGAAAGATGTTTTGACTTGCATACTGTTCTTTTCATTTTATTTAATATAATATTTGATGTGAAGCTTTATATGAAACGAATTCATAGGTCATAAGTCATATAAAATAGAATTCCACAAACAGTTTTGACTTTCGCAAAATGGCTTTAAACGACGGGTTCCAACCTTCACCTTCACCCACAGACATGAAATCCACGTGTGACAGTCTTATATCATCATAAGAAAAGTCCATTAAAATTTCAACACCTCATGCCATCCACCAACTTCAATAAATAATGAAAAATCATTGACAAACACCTTCATGCTATTTGACATGTAGATGTTACCATGCTATAGACAGAGAGGGATAAGTGTTAATTATTGTTCAGAAAACTCAGAGAAACTTCTTTTTCCAATTATTTTGACTTGAATTTGGTTGTCTCAATGTTTTTTATCCTGTTACAGACATCATTATTTGTGTGGAAGTTACTAATTTAAATTTTTATATTCTTTTATCTTATAATAACATAGCATTATATTACTTATTGTTAGTTAAGATAATCTCCATTTTTTGTCAATTAATAGTTATGAGTGACCTGCATGGCTCAAGTCCTAAATGAAGATTAAAAGATATAGATTAGCTACTTAATTACATTACTATGCTTATATTTGTACAATTACATGTCTTCTTTTAGCTTCTGTTTTTTGTTTGTTAAATTTCAACATGCATAACAAAGTTGTTGGTGTATTGTTCTGAAGGACCTGAAGGACAAGCTTGCACCATGGTTGTAAGGACTTTGCATTGGACAGTTCCCCATTACTGGATTTGGGGATTGCCCTTTTTCGTGTTCTTCTCAACAAGATCTTCTCAGTTTATCCACGAGAGACCAGATCAAGGCTTACTCAGGACTCTTCTTTGCCTCATGTTATCTCCACTGGTAAAATACAATTAAAGTTTTTCACTATCCTGAATCACATAGCTAATGTTTTTTTTTGTTATGTGACAGAGGCGTGGAATTTCAAAGTTTATTGAGTCCTACCTTCTGTGGAAACTTCCATTGGAGAAGTATGGATTAAAACCAGAACACCCCTTTGTGGAGGATTATGCATCTTGTCAAATGGCCATCATGCCAGAAAATTTCTTCTCCGAGGCTGAAAAAGGCAAAATTGTGTTTAAGAAGGCATCAAAGTGGTGGTTCTGGAATGGAGGGATTGAATTTGAAGACAACACTAAGCTGAATGCTGATGTAGTGATCCTTGCAACTGGTTTTGATGGAAAGAAGAAACTCAGAACTATTTTACCAGAGCCTTTTCGTAGCCTGTTGGAGTACTCTTCTGGTATTATGCCTTTATATAGGTAAGAAGGACGCTTCAATGCATTGGTCTTGTGTTCAAAAATTATGTTAGATAATGTATTACTTACACTCTTCGTATGTGAGAACTAATAGCTGATTCATGCTCATCATGATAGGGGAACTATCCATCCGTTGATTCCAAACATGGCCTTTGTGGGTTTTGTTGAGAGTGTTTCAAATCTTCACTCCTCAGAGCTACGTTCCATGTGGCTTTCTGGGCTGGTAGATGACAAATTCAAGCTCCCAAGTGCGGAGAGCATGCTTTCACAAACAGCTAAGGAGATAGAAGTGATGAAAAGGTCAACTAGGTTCTACAAGAGGCACTGCATTTCAACTTATAGCATCAACCATAGTGATGAAATTTGCAAAGATTTAGGGTGGAGTTCCTGGAGGAAAAAGAACTGGTTATCCGAAGTATTTGGCCCCTATAGCATTGAAGACTATGCCAAGGAAGATTGAATACATAAGCTTACTACCACTCTCTTAGTGACTGCATAAAATACTAGTAGAATAATAGTAATAATGATAATAATAATAAAAATAATAATAAAAATAATTGCTGGGCGTCTCTGTTTAAGTTTGGTGATCCCTGAAAACCGAGGGCGAAAAATTTAAGGGTAAGTTTAGAGCCAAATGTCGTTTAGATAGTTGAGAGTCACGTTCCATGGATGTAGTCAAAACTCCTTCAAGGTTACAACAACTTTGTTCAAATAAATCATATGTATTGCTGAACTGAACCTTGTTTCAAATAGCAAATTCAAATCATATAGAAATTATAGTGGATGGTCACTTTGTCAATTGAAGCTAAACATACCATACCACGTGCAAAACATACATATATAATCTCACTGTATTCTTGGCAAATGAAGGCATTATTTCCATTTTTCTCTCTATATGTCATCACTTCCAAGGAATGTGATCGAAGGCTTCAAAGTCAGCTACATAATTACAGTGCTCACAAACTTAAAATTCACTGTTACATATTTGGTAGACTCAAACAAAAGAATGAGAAGGCTCAAAGGCTCTGAAGTATTTTCAGGGTCTCATCAATATGCTTTTCTGGTTGGAATTGATTGTTGTAGACAAGCTGGACCACCCCATTTTTGTCAATCACATAAGTCTCTCTTCCAGGCAATGAACCAAAGAAATCACCTGGCACTCCCCATTCCTTCCTCACCTTGTTCCCCTCATCACTCAACAATGTAAATGGAAGTTTGTATTTGCTGGCAAATGCCTACATTCCGTGAAATGCATTCAGTAAAAAAGAAAAAAGATAATACGGTTAATTACAAAAATGAAACAGTGAAACCTTTGACTTTTACCTTGTGAGAGGAAGCATCATCACCACTTATCCCAACGACCACTGCTCCTGCTTTCTTGAACTTCTCATACGAATCCCTGAAAGCACAAGCCTGCAATATATTACAAGACATATGTTACCAGAAATTGTTGGTCATTTTTATGAGACAATAGGGATACAGAGTACTCAATCATGGCCAGAAATCCATTAGAGGTAGCGAATGTGGTAAGATTTTCCCTAGGGAGTTGTTTTCTACGCTATCTTACATGGGAAACACTAAGATAACCAAATCAAGAATACTACAGATAAACCTAATAGGGTGTGAAGTATTCTCTAACTTTTATTACCCTCCATTTGTATCATGCATATACAACACCTGAGTTCAACTCATGAGAATCTATCGAGATTCTGCTTGAACAACACTTCTAAAGGCCGCTGCAGAAACACAACCAAAACCCTTCTCTTTCCTTCCTTTTCAAAAGAACAAGAAGGCCTTCCTGTATATCAAAATCTTGGCAAATGAAGTCTGAAACATGTCGAACAGTTCTATTGCCTTTTGTCCATACGCTTCATATAGTACATCATACCTTCACTATTAGAAAAATTTACGAAAATGGTGCTGATTGCAGTATTGATCAAAGTCATCATTTATCCACACTACTTTTTCAAATACACTAGGAGAACAATTTGTTTACAAGAAGTTGGTCTCAAAGTCACTTTTGGTAGGGCAGAGATGAACTAAACAAGTTTATCATCTCATTCCAGAAACAAGATCAATATACATGATTATCGAGATTAAGTACGAATTTATGTCACTAATAAGGTTTATTATTATAGATTTACTAATAGGCCTGATTATAATAGACTGACCCAACATTATTCCTATTTATAAATAGGAGATACCCTTAAGATATAGGAGATACCCTTAAGATATGACTATAACCTCTCATCTATATTTAGAATTAATTTGATTGTGAGAGTCTCTTTCCTGGTATCCCTCTCCCTTCGAGCTAAGAAAGAACTAAACCTTCAAAGACAGGCGAGTATTCCTAGTTGGTTTCACATCTACTCTCCTTCCTTAGTTACCTACTCCTTCTTTCCAATCTAATCTCTGAATCCGGAACAACTAAAGTTGTAATTAACATTCATGAATTCAGCGGAGAGTCAAACCTGACCCTGAAGTTGTGTTTAGTAAATTCTAACTCTTCGTAACAAAGTTGTACTCAACTAGTACGACTACCAGTGAGATAATCTCTTAAAAGTAGGTCTATTTCGATAATACCCAAATGAAACATACACCAGTTTTGTACTTTAGGGAGATAATAGGTTGACACTATTTTTTTTTTTATACTTCTATGCAACAACAAAGAATATTATTATTTTATTTATATTTACTTTTATTTGTTAAATATAATATTTTATTAAAAGGAGTTGTAATGTGGAGGAAGAAGCAGAAGCGGGTGTTAAATGATAATTCTTCTATTTCAAAACGTTTAGTACCAAAAAACTTTAAAAACTTGGCATCTCCACTTTGAATTATTCGTACATTAGAAGACATTGTGTGTATTTACCTGTTTGGTACAGCCAGGAGTCTCATCAGCAGGGTAGAAATACACAACTACTGGCTTTCCCTTGAAGCTGGAGAGGCTCACATTCTTCCCATTCTGATCTTTCAGTGTGAAATTTGGTGGCTTTGAACCTTTAGTCACCTATCAAGGAATATACAGCGCAAAACAAAAAAAAGAAAAGAGACACCGGTGGATCGTAAGCAAGAACTAATAAGTTAAGTTACCAACATGCAAAAAGCTGATGATGAGTGAAATGTACCTTGGCGACAATGGAGGCTCTGAGGAAAGAATAAGAGGGGACCGAGGAAGAGGGAGAATGAGCCAACTTGAGACCGAAAAATTGAGAATTTGATGACGTGGAAGAGAGTGGGAGGTTTTGGGAGGATGGGTAGTTGGGAGAGTGAGAGCGAAGCAAGGTGGGAAGATAGTGGTTAGGGAGAGTGAGGGAAGCCATTGGTGAGGAGGAGTGTGAAGAAGGAAATGGTGAGTGAAGATGTTGCGTTTGGGCTTAGGATAGAGAGAGAAGAGAGAGATAAGGAAAAGCGTTAATGGCCGGTGAATGGTGATTGGTGATGATAGAAGATTGGCTTTGTGGCGTGGACAAATTCTGACCCCAATCTCTGTACTTTTCAGTTTTAACCTTAACCGTCGCAGGATCTTCCACGGTAAACACCAGTAATTTATGATGTTTTTTAATACTATTATTTTCAGTTTATTTAATAAAAATTAAACACTAACATATTTTTAAAATTGAATAGGACAATTATATTTGATAATTGAATACATTTGATAAACAGTAACATATCAATTGAATACATTTGATAAAAAATTACATTGAATGGTTTTTAATGTCTGTGATATTTTATGAATTGATTTTATTGAAAGAAGGCACAGACGCTATTTAATTTACATTTTTTTATTAAAATAAATTTATAAAGTTAATCTATTTTGCGGGAATACTGTTTGCATATAAAAATGTGTGGACATTTATTGTGTAGATTGAATTGCATTTTTATACTAGGAAATCGAGTTTTCTTATAAAAACCATTATTTTGTTTGGTTCAATTTTGGTACAAAATTTCTGATGTGTGAAATTATCATCAAACCAGTGGAACCGGTAAAAATTGATAAAAAAAAAAAAAAAATCGGTTCAACACAAATTATTGAATTATAAATTAAAAAATATAAATGAATCTAAAATATTTTTCACTTCATTATTTATTTTACATGTAAACTTGTTATTATTTAATAAGATAGATGTGTATTGTTACATATAACCAATCAGACACTGTATTCTTTTTTCCCTAGTTTCGATTTACATACAGATAATAATAGGTCACTTTGTAGCCTAGCCGGGATGGTTATTACGGCGTCGTTTCGATGTGCTGAAACTGAATACAAAAATGAAAAGACGAATCTTAAAGCGGCATAGTTCAGTTTTGTAGCGATGGCTGGTGCCGTCAGTAAGGTTTCCGGCGATATCAACTCGTCGAGCTTCGACCGTGTCCGACCGCCGCCGCCTCCTGATTCTTCCCTTCTTTTAGCTACCAGACCTCCAAGGCTTTTCTCTCTTTCTATCTGCTTCTTATCTAAGCTTATTTCAGATCACTCGTTTTCATTGTTTAACAATGTTTTTACAGATTAGGGTTTGATGTCTTAACTTGAGATAATTATTGTGTGTTTCGTTTGTTGCAGAAACGCGGTGTCGTATTTGACGTGCTCAAAGCTTTGTGCAATTTGCTTTGTTGCTGGAATGGTTTTCGGTTACTCGCTCAGGGGACGAGTCAGGCGGTGGGCTTCTAACATCCTCAAGAAGCTCAACTGAAACATAATTGAATTGCAGGTAGTCGTTTGGTTAAATTACAGATCACTTTCATAGATTTATGTAAAACAATAGTTTCAATTTTCCTTCGTTTTTCGATGTTCCGTGATGGATTATGCCTTATACGGATTTTGGAATGAATTTGAAAGTCACAGATTCAATTTCAAACATACACAACTGCTTGTTAACTTCGGTGATTTCGCGCACAATATCAACGCCTGTTATGCTTTTAATTTCAGTTTGTGTCGCATAGCTGATCCGAATTTTCTATTCTACGTGCAACGCAGTATCTGTGATTCTTCACTACATGGTTTTGTACCAATGCTTAGTGTTTTTACTGCTAATTTTATTATTTCCAACAAGTTAGTTCAATATTTAGGTGGTCAAAGGTCTGAATTTTGATTACTTCGCAATTAATATATGGTGTTACAGTTTTTCAAATTCACTTTTTACTCAGTTTGCTATCATCACTTCGTCATGCTCTTCTCAGGCATTCCAGGTGAAGCATGATGACTTTTACCCGTTAAAATGGACAGTGTATGAGAGGGTTTGATTATCTTACTTAAGCTATTTCGTTGCTTCAAAATCCCCTCTTTGCTTCTCCAAATAACCCCCGCAAGTTGAGTCGAACTATACTTTATTGGTAATTTGTAGATGTGTACAGTCGCTGTATATTTATGTTCATGTACCATTTTCAATTATATGCACGTATTTTCACTGTTCTTCGTTTCTTTTTCCATTTTTAGTTGACATTTCAAATATTTTAACTCAATTATACAAAAACAATTTATTTTTAATGTTAGTTTTATTTTTAAAAAATCGGAATGTTAAAGGTGGAAACAAACCTGCAAATTATACCATATTTTCTACGTTTTGAAGTTCAATGATCTGTAGACATTTCCTTAGTCCTACATTTCTCCTTTTAGGCAATTTTTTTCCAGAGGATGAGAACTCTTGAAATAAGGAAACAGAAAATAACAGGACACACAAACCACCATTATCTACTTTTCTACAATTGTAAGCAACTAAACTGTTTTAAACTACAAATTATGGCAATTTATATTAATATCTCGAAGTTAAGTTTACTCTAGTTTCATGTTGAAAATAACTTTGACTGTGATAGACAAATGTCAAACATGAATACCGAACAAATTCAAGATACAATCCAAGCTTTTGTTGTGTCAGGATGCAACTTAACCAAAACAAGAAAACTACAATCGGTTTGGTTTGAATCAACACTCGTTCCAAGAAGACTCCATATCCTAGTCCTCCTCCATATCTATTATAAATTCAGATATTTTGGAGGTGCTCGCTCAGTCACTTGTTATTGGTAAAAAAAAAATAAAAATACAAGCAATTTATTGCCATCCAAAATGTAGTCCGTAGAAAATTACACCATGATCTCTCTGTAATTGATATATAGAGGTACTCCGTGATCACGGAAAATACAAAAAATAATGCCTGTGATCAATAAATGCTAATTTATCTAAATCATTGAGGCTACAAAACTCAGACAGCTGCCCTCTTTGCACTGAACCCAAGTCATTTACTAATGTGGTTTCGGCACAAAACCATCAACAGCGAAGTTCCGAGTAGCAGCAGGAATGGCTAACCGAATTCCATCAAGTTCGGGTTTTGCAATAACTTGGCAACCCAGACGTGATCTGCATATTTTCCATAATTAGTCAAGGTCGAATTTGAGGGTGGCAAAAACGGAAAATGAAGATTTCAGATCCTAAATTCATGAATGATTAACCCACGTTTCAGTAAGCCCAAAAGCTAGATCTAACATGTCATTTTCCTCATCAGTTGGATCTTCCAATTTATTGTAATGTTCTACGTCCTGCACAAAAATCAGTAATTTGTCCCTCTTGTAAAAGGAAAACGGTAATTCAAAAAATAACTTAATAATAACTTCAAGCATCATTTCACTACATAGATCACCCATGATGTACCATGACTATAACATGGCAAGTTGAACACGCAAGCGAGCCCTCGCATGCTCCTGCAGTAACATCAAGAAAGAAATCATCTTAAGGAAAAAAAAAAAAAGTAAGCTGAATCAATTATGAATACGCATGGCCACTTCAGAAATGGCCCTACTTGACAGGATGCAAATCGAAACGTTGTCAGCAGAATTCAGAAGACTATAATCTTGAGGAAAATAATAAAATTCTAAAATTAAAGCTCTTGCCTTCTAGTTCAATGTCATTTTCATGAGCAGCTTCTAACATAGACATTCCAACAGGGACTTTGATATGGTTTTCCTCACCATCCTTATCAATAAAAGTTACAGATATCCTGCACAATGTTGCCTCAAAGAGTAAGGTGCAAAATGACAACTGTGCAAGATTTTAATATACTCACATCATGAACTATTATCATCTAACAAAGAACACGGAAAGGTACGACAGCAATGATGTAATCTTTCCTAACGGAAGTTAACACTGACTGATCACTGATGGTGTAGGGAAGCATTTGACACGTAGGAGGATTATTTCCATCTGAATGGACTTGAAATTTTTCAGGGAATATGACCAGCTACAACAACTGACGCTTAAAGATTCTGTTATTGTTGCCATTTTGGTTAAAGTACCAGAATCACACAGCAACCTTACTCCTGCTCAGATATCAAACCATACCCCCCATGGTGAACAATACGAAATCTTGGTTGGTTGCACAACAACCATGTAAAGGTAGAGCAGAGTGCCAAGCCCCAATATTTATGTGATATTAACATTCTCTGCACTTTGAAGTTCTCACTCAGATACCTCGAAAAGTTTAATCATTTGAAGAAAAATATATTAAATTCCCATCGAGCTCACTATAAATATAGTTCTCAAGTCTTTCATTTTGGGGGATCAAGATATTGCATATGCTGTATGATAAAGTAGTTACACAGCCGCCAAACCTTAGATCGTACTCTCAACAACCACTTAACTAGCTAAAAATCAGACAATAAGAGAAACGGTCAATTTATATCACTTAGGAGGGTCCTTGTTAAATGCTAAATCATGAAATGATTTGCTAGAAACAAGAAACTGGCCCTTAACAATTAGTCTGCATAGTGTACCCATGCTGTGTGCCAAAATCAACACTAAAAAATTACCAATTTTGCATGGGGTTTTTATACAGTTCAATGTTTTTGTTTTTTGAGTGTCTCTTAATCATAAAAAAAACATTTCTGCGTCAAAATTATAATTATAACACAAACACAATAAATAGTAAGTTTTTGAATGCTATATTGACATGATATTTACACATATACAAAAGGATCACATACTCCCACAAATCTGTCATCTCAAATAAAAAGAACTTACGTTTCTTTTTGTTCATTCTCCTCTTCAGTAGTGTTGTTAGTCGTCACTGTTGAAAGGAAATTATGTCTTTCCATCATGGCTCCCTTGTATAACTTAGTAAATGAATGCTGCCGAAACTAATTAAAAAAACACAACATAATTACTCATACAAACAGATAAGCATAAACCAACGCCATAAGAAGGTAAAAATTTAATAAAGTATTTCTCCATTAATCCTGATGCAAATGTACACATAATTTCTAAAAAAATTTGATCGCACAACTATTTGTTCACAAAATGCTCACAATTTCTGGGTTCCTACGAATACAAAATGCTAATTTTGTTCCAAGAATTCAAAGACAACCAAATCCCTTCTAGTATTAAAACAAACGAAATAAATAAACTAATACAAAAAACAGAGTACAATGTTAAATTATCTTCATCTTCAGAGTAGCCAGTATCAGAAATAGAGCAAAACATTGCAAAAACAAGGGTCCAATTTTTCCAATCCTCTGCTAACCACAAACTTATTGGCTCCTTTAGCTAAAGGGTGGAGAGTACCTTGCACTGATGGAAAAGGTTAATGTCATCACCATACTCCCCCAACTCATTCAATATCACCAAGCTTCACAATTGACACAAAAATGTCCAGACCAGTTCAATGGTTATTTTGACTTATTTCAGCAAAGCACATATGGCTTCACATTTCAAAACACGACACCCACTTATCATAAGACAATCGCAGAAAAAAAAAACTACAGTTTATATCCAATTTTTCATTTAAACAAATGTAAAAACCAGGCTAGTGTCTCCCATGATAAGCATCCATCAAACACACTTATTTGTTGCTATCTGTTAAGATCCTAAAACCAGCACAATAGTGCCACACTTAACAGAAATCGAATGCTTAAATTACAATTGCAGGAACAGAAAAAGGAAAATCCAAATTCAGGGTATTGAATTACTAACCGGAGATTGCAGGTGATGACATCTTCCTGTTCGAACATATCCTACTCCACACAAGGATGTACAATTCCCTGCCAAATTAAAAAACAGACAAAAGGTTAGTTAAATAGGTTCAATATAATTAGAGGTTCTCTTCATGCTATGAACTATGGGAGGTAGAGAAGAGAAAATTAACAAGTAGAAGTACTTGTGCAGAGATGTTTAGCGATCGAAGCTCCGACTCTAGCTAGTTTGGAACTTAGCATAGTGGTTTTAGGGTTTAAGAAACCCTAGAAATTGCAGAGGAAAAAAATTTATGAAAAAATTGTTCACTCCAGAACAAAAAAATGACACAAGTCGAGAGGCCGAACGAGGCACCTGTTTTCCGCTGAAGAATGAGAAAAACCACAATCAGGGAGAACAAGTTCCAGAACAGAGAGATCTTACATTTTAATGGCCCAACAACCGAAGCCCAAAAGCCCAACCATGAAATTATGCAAAACTTATTTTTTTTTTAATATCCGAACTTTTGGGTACTTTCTAGTTCAAAACTATAAAACAATTCTTGACACTTATCGTCCCTTTTCAGTATAGTTTTTATTCGTAAGTATTATATTGTTTAAAATTTACAATTATTTTATCTTTTAAAAAAAAGTAGTTTTTTCTTTTAGTTTTCAGTTTTGAAGTGAATTACTTTAAAAAAATTATCATATGAAAAATAATTTAAATGTGTATATTTGTATAACGGTGGGAATGCTTACAACATTGTAAACAATATTAATACTCATGATAGGCTTGTTGATGACAATTATGCTAGTTTTGCGAACAAGACAATGACATCATAACATTACTAAAATAATAAAAATGATGATGAATAAAAAAAATATTGCACTGTTCAAGATACTTGTTAATTTCGTAATGATATTGATAATCTATGCGTTATATAAAAATTATATACTTTTTTAAACTGGTATTGAGTGCTATTTTTTAATTAGATAATTTTGCCTTTGTATCAAATTAAAATATTTTCATTATCTGATAAAATAATTAATCATATAATATCTAAGTAATATTCCAAAATCCCTCAACTTAGAAGTTACGGTATAATTCCCCTACTTGAAAAATATTTTTGCAAATTAAAAAGTAGCAATCACCCAGATGAGACTTGAAGAAATTGATTTTAGTAATTAAGTTTTCATTATGCGAGTTAATTACTATTTGATTAAGTTTGAGTATATATGAGTCATACTTGCACAATTTATTCACAACGTTACTTGATTTTGACGAAAAAATAAATTGGCGTTACTTAAGTTCAATCTGTGAATAAAATAGAAAAACACATTTCATACAATTGGTAGATAATTAGATACTTTAAAGTTGGTTAAAGGGGTTTAATTTTACGAGTAGTTGAGACCAAAAGTCAATTAATATGTAAGAATTAAAATTCATGCAAAATACTTGTATTTTTTAAATAATAAATAGTATACTTTTATAAAAAAAATATATTATATTTTAGAGATCCAAATGACAAACCAAAATCACTAATTTTCCCGTTTTAAATAAATTTATTATAGAAATTAATATTTTTTAATCATATTTTTTTTCAAATGTTCTTATTAATTTTAATCTAAAAGTAAACTAAATTATATCACTAATACAATTATTTTTTTTAAGACAATTATAATCGATAAGAAGAAAAAATTATTTTTAAAAATGAAAAAATAAAGAAAATAAATGTTTATTTTAACAAACACTTCAACTCTAAAACTAAATTATGGTAAATTTATTTTTCTAATATTTACGGAATATATAAAGCTTAACATGTATACTCGAGACTGAAAACTGGTGAAATTTATAATAAAAATACAAAAGTCGACATAGAAAACACTGTACCCTCGAAGATATTTTGTTTACTTTGGTAATCCATCTTTTCTATAAGGAACCAATTAGTTTTCAGCTGTCACCTAAAGAATAACTCATTATACTAAAAAAGATAATGACATCACAGTTGCATCTAATAAAAATAACTAACAGTCTCAACATTTTAAGAATATTTGGAGATATTATGAAAAAAATTAAAATATAGAATAGTTTTAGAATTTAGAAGTAAGAAAATTAGAGAAAATATAATTAAAACTTAAACAGTTCTATCGAATGTAAGATTAAAGTTTAAAGAGAAGATTTTTTTTTTTTCCTTAACAACCTGGTTTATTAGAACACAAGACGCTTACAGTTCAATTAAACTGTACAACTTTAATCATATATCATGAATCAATCAAAGTCATCCAAAAGGAATCACCGACATATTAAAAAATTAAATAAACGATAGTTATATAATTATTTTAATTGCACTTGTATTTATAATATAAAAATATATGCATGCATTAATGACTTAAATTCTTTAACCATTTAAAGAAATGAGAAAATTAATTTAAATTTTGATAAAGTTTTAGTCTTGACAAGATTTAACATGCGTTCGATGATGTTTTACCACACCAATGCAACGCATTGTGTAACTAAGTTGAAGTAATGACACGTGTTTTTTTAAAATGATTTAAGTGTTCGGTTTGCTATATATATACAGACACATGTATATATAACTGTTGGGTTTTGCTGGAGAAAACTGAAAAGCAGATACAGAGAGAGTAGCGTGAGGGAACAAAAGGAAAGAAAAAGAAATGCAACCAAAGAAAGAGGAATGCCAACACAACTAATGATTGAGTGTTTTTCAACCATAGATTAGATGTAGTTTTTCTCCAACCAATCATACACATTACCATCAAATTTGGTTCTGTAAAACTAAGATTGCATTTCTTATCTCCAGCTAATCACCTCTTCCGTAACAGGTATCAATCTCTGTCTTCACTTATTTTTATTCAATCCAATTTAATCATCTTCTCCATCAATTATTACTCTTGTTGCTAAATGTCACCTTGGAGAATAAGGAAATTGGGAAACTTAATGTTCCATTAAGAATATTCATGAGGAAAGTATGCAATTTAGCTGTATCTGAAGCTATATGTGCTTGTGTTCTTTTTTGTGCTTTTGATTATAGGTGATTCATATTGAGTAGTTAAATCTAACTTAAGTTTCATGTTTTATTTGTCTGAATTTAGTGTGACATCTGAAGAGACAGCATAGTTTGTGGTTGGATCTGCTGAGTTGATCAATGGATGATGCTGGAGGTTCCAAATTGAGCGGAATTAGACAGATTGTGAGATTGAAGGAAATGTTTCAGAAGTGGCAAACGGTGACTCTGGGCTCGAAAGAGTCGAACCATGAGTCTGATGTGGCTCGTCCTGGGGGCATTCCACCAATGATTAACAAAAGGATAACAAATGTTCTGTATTGTGACTCTGATGAGGATAGCTGCTACAGTCCTCAACCACCACATGATGTTCCCAAAGGGTACTTAGCCGTCTATGTTGGGCCTGAGCTTCGGAGGTTTATCATCCCCACAAGCTACCTTAGCCACTCTTTGTTCAAGGTTTTGTTGGAAAAGGCTGCAGAGGAATTTGGGTTTGACCAGAGTGGTGGACTCACGATTCCATGTGAAATTGAGACCTTTAAATACCTCTTGAATTGCATGGAGAACAACGATGACAGCTCCGGTAAGTTAATTGCATTATTTCAGAATGTAGTCTCTTTCAGATGAATTCCAATTAGCATGTGTTTCAGTGTCTTATCATCATCAATAGTTTAGATAAAGGCAAGAAAGCTTATGAAATGCATTTTTTGAAATAAATTTGGAAAGGTATTGGTGTGGTTTCGTGAGCATGAGTCATTTGGTTACCTTCAAGATTAGTTTCATGTTAAACCTGTTATTGTGTTTTATGTTCATTTAGCATCTTAATGGATCCAATTTATTCTTCTTTGTTTTCACCATTACCTCACTGCTTGTAATTGGAATTGGCGAGATCATGGTAAAGAGGGGACACAAGAGACAGAGAGAGAATATTTGTTCTTTTTTGTTTGTTCTTCTCACCTTTTCCAATGATAACAATTCTAGACAATTTTTATTTTACCATTCTTACAACAAGAAAAACACACACTAATTCAAAGGCATTCTGTGTATTCTATGTTTTGCTAAAAGTGTAAAAAATGGTGTGCATTGTGGTATTAGTAACCCCGTGCTTTTTGACTAACTTTCAGACTCTTGGTGGAATTGCAGCTGGAAACACAGGAACTGTGGAAGAATAAATAATTGGTCTGATCTATGTAGAGGGAGAATCATGGTGCTGGTTTCAAGTGCAGGGGTGGCTTCTAGGCTTTCTTCCATTTTGGTTTTGATTTCTTACATGAAGAACGATATAACTTCCCAACTAGAAAGATTTCTGATGGCTCATTTGTTTGTAGAACAGCTGTTAAAAATCCATGTACTTTTCATCCAATGTTCCCCCAATACATGTACTTTGCCAACATATTCAAATAGAACATTTTTGACATTTAATGAAAAATATATCCATTCAGGGATGCGAAAATGTGTTTCTTTTTGGGATCAAAGGTACTTGATTATGAGTTGTGAGATTCTCACGCCTCATAATTATGTTCATGCACCTCTAGTACGGTCTCATTATGAGATGCTTAAGACTTTGATACACACATTTTCATACAGCAGAAGCTCTTTTCTTGTTTGAAAAGAATGTGATGATGGATCATGTGCTTGTGTAACATAATCTTGAATCAAATCCGGTATTTGAGCTGTCCCAAGTTCCACTCAAACATATGTTTATTATTTAGTATGCCATAATTGAGGAGTTCTTAGTGTCCTGAAAATAAAGCATGAGTTATTCTGTTTTTGTCATAGCATATGCGCACATGATTGATGGGAGACAGCATGAATGTGATTGCTAACAAGATCTGATATTTCTGTTATAATATTCCTTATTTGTATTGATTGCTTTGAAGACGTGTCCTTGTTTTTCGGCCACCAATGAACAAACATACATTGTCTTCCTCTTTTTATTTTAGTTTTAATGGGCTTACGGTTTTGAATGCTCGTGACGTGATGGGCCCATCCAGACCGCTTCCTTGCGATTACATTCTGCACCCTATGATTTGAAACGGCACCCTCATCTAAATTCAAATTCAAATTTTATTATTTAAGATTTATATTTTAAATTGTAGATTTCGAAATATACAATTATTTTAATTTAATTTTATTTTTTCAAAGCTTCTTAACACAAAATTATTTTTTTAATAAAAATTTATTCTTTTAATAATAACAATATTAGATAAAATAAGCACGTAACACAATAAATTTTCATAATTTCTCATATATTAATGATTAAAAATTCTCATACGATATATTTTTAATTTTAAAATGCAAAAGTATATACGAAAGTTATATAAAAATTATCTCCTTGTTGTATGTCTTGTATAACAAGTGGATGCCAGGTGTAAATGTTTATTTATGACATCATGACTAACTGTACGTACTTTTAGTTTAGTCCAATACTGGAGTACCTTCTAATAAATGCTACAATCCATCAAGAACGGTGAGATATTCACGTCAATGTATTCTGCATTTATTGAAATGACATTGAATAGTTAAAATATTAAAACAAATAGTTATGGTAAAATAAGAATAAATACATAACAAGATAAATTACTTAGGGATCAAGCATCCTCCTATTGTGACGTCGGTTATGTCTTGACATCATTTAGACTATGTGAACAATGACGTGACAATATAGAAGATCTATCTTCATCCATTACAGGAAGTATGTACAGGTGTGATACTAATATAAATTAGTGTATATATCCAATTACACATGCTAATGGATGTGAAGTTAGTGTCACACCAGTAACAAGATGGTTAGTAATGCTTAACCATCGATTATTGATCTGTATGCATCATCGGGTGTATTTTAGGCCCAAAATAAAATTACGGGGGTACGAAAGGTAATCTCCTTGTGACTTGAAAATTGCACCCATCAGGTAAGACCCATTTAGGGGGTCCAATTTAAGTGTTAAAAACCATAATCTAAATAAACTATCATTCTCTATAAACATATTTGAATACATGCATTTTTGTTAGTTTGATAATATTTAGTATTGAATCATTAACAATAACTAATATACGTTTAAATTCAACACCATAATACCTCATACAACAAGTATAAATATGAGTTACTGGGATATGGAAAAATCATCTTCTATTTGGGCTAGCCAAGAGCAATAAAAAACCTCAACGGCTAAAATAATTATCAATAACAACAATTGCACCTTCAAATGGTGGAGGAGGTCGAGGAATCGTTTGCTCATATCCAAACTACATGATGTGATTACATCCCCAGCTGGATATATCCTGATAACATAGATATCACCTCAAACGTCTATTAGGATGACAATCATCTAAAAAAATCCAAATCACCTCAGCATGGATGACACCATCTATCTAGACACACACAACTTCAACTCTGCATATATGGTTTCCTGTCACATAAAGTGACGCCCAAAGGAAAAACTCTTAATATGTGAGACCTTCCTTCCCATCCCTGGGAAGTGCTAATATATTCACGCATGTTCCGTCATGAACAAAACATTATTCCTATATTTAACTAAAAATAAATATAAGTTATTCAAATCATGTATATTATTTACTTTCAAAAGCATGAGATAACCTTTTAATTGTTTTATCTAGGTAAAATAAGCATCTCTCATCTGATCATACATGTGGGTGAGTGTAACAACTCGCTATGTGTACCCACCACACATCCTCATATTACTAAAATGAGCCAAAAATGACATACCAACAGATGTTACACTTTTATCAATGAATATTGTGCACCCAACAAGATGCAAATAAGCCTTAGTTGCATACTCTCATTCTTATTGGATAATGCACTCCTTGTACACTCGCACAACTAACTCAATCTTATGTGAGCGCCACATCACTACCCAACTCCGACGTGGTATCACTGAACTCCATCCCAAGGAACTTAACTAACAATATTGAAGTTGATGTGAAATCCAACATTATATATGAAAAAAACTATCTCATCATGGGGAGATGTAACAATGCAGATACATCATCCAATGTGATGGTCTTCTCATTGATAAGGAGGTGGAAAGTGGAAAGTGTCAGTGTAACTTGTCATCTTTCCGTAAAGACTGAAATGAGACCCTTATTCGTGGTCTCATAGCTAATTTTGTACAATGACAATAATCTGATGTTAAGAACTATAAGTCAATTTGGGGATATACGATCCCTAATTTACTTAACTTACAATCGTGAGAGATCAACTTCAACTTCTCTCGATCCTCACACCATCAGAGTCTTAAGGTCATTTTGTCAATGTAACGCACTAGTAAGAACGTATTAAAAGGTCTGCCAACAAATCATTGTTACTCATCATGCCTTCTTACTGGCAACACACCTGCCTCAATTTCAATTACAACTTATTCCCTATCTTTTATACGAACCAATGTCCTTAGTCTCTATAAGTTTTGAGATGCTCACCTTATAATCGTTTTCATATCTCAATGCCAAATGACACCATTAGTAATAAAACTTAAAAAAAAATATTTTAAAATACATAATCCATAATGTACAAAAATCATCAAATGTATTATGGATTATACATTTCAAAAATATCTCAGATCAAATATTCTGGTATAAAGTAACAACAACGAAGACGGAGCAAAATAAAATAAAAAAAAAACAAACTTATTCAATAAACTTGACGATGTAATAGAGTCGGAGACAATTCTTAAGAGCACAATGGTGTTTCGGCATAGCCTCTTACACACAAATACGATAGCACAGAGGAAATGAGAGGTGTACCGGCGGAGGAAGAAGATGATAAAAGCGAGGAATGTAGGAGTAGGGTTGGTTTATAAATTAAAGCGGTATTTTTGTCATTTCACCACCCAATGGGAGTGCAGATTTAGAAAATGGGGGATGCAGAATGCCACAGCCCTGCTTCCTTCCATACGTCATAGCAATTCTTTTGGCCCAAAACTAAAAGTAGATTTTATAATACTTTAGTATGTGTAAGGAAAGTATATATATAACAAGGAAAGTATTGAAGTAAGATATTAAATTTCAATTTTTTAATTGAAAAAAATATGATTGGAAAATAAATGTTTTATATAATTTAAATCATACACATGATTTATCTATTCAACCTACTCCTCCCTTTATGTTTTGTTTGGTGTAATGGAATATTTGAATAACGGTAAATATGAGTTTATATTAGGAAAAAATGGCACTCTATATCTTTTTAAACCATTGATAAATAAATGTAACTGAGGTTAAATAATAAATTGTTAATAATTATGGTGTACTATTAGAGAACATGAGTTATTTAAAATAAATAAGATTATAGAATAAAATTTGTGACATTTAAAAATATAAAATATACATATAAAAATGTAAATGATATCTTTTTCTCAACATTGTTATATATTTTTTATGTTTGATTAAATTTTAAACATTAATATATATATATATATATATATATA
>Ga0099825_1001777_pt1 | contig 27971 bp, 14 predicted proteins | sample SiratroredBW_FD_76838 | JGI IMG/M metagenome (GOLD analysis project Ga0099825, IMG submission 76838) | Root nodule microbial communities of legume samples collected from California, USA - Siratro red BW | ecosystem: Host-associated > Plants > Roots > Nodule | place: USA: California | collected...
AAAAAAAAAAAAAAAAAAAAAAAAAAAAAAAATATATATATATATATATATATATATATATATATATATATATATATATATATATATATATAATAATAGATTTTTAAATGCAACAACATAATTTACAAAATAAGAAATTACTTGTTGAAGCAACCTCAAACGTGGTTTTGAAGTGGTTTCGGAGGAATTAATAAAAAAAAGGGGTTCAGAACTTATTTTCTTCTCATTTTCTCATTACCACTTATTAAATTTATTATTTTTCTCCTTATTATTTATTATATTTCTATCTCCAGTGTCAAATGGCAATTCATTTTTCTGAGCTATTAAAATATTTTATACAGTTAACTAAGAAATCAAAACTAAACATCCTGCTGTGTCTAGCATCCTGCATTGTGAAGTACTACAAATACAAAGGATCCAACCTGATCGTAATAAAATTGAAGCAGTTCAATAATTGCTAAGGCAATGAAATGCATCATGGACAAAGATAAGGGTTGTTTGCATCCAACAGTTATCGGTCAAACATAAAAATCCCAAAAACTAGATAAAAAGAAAAGGATAAAAAGGTCACTAAAATCTTTCCATTTTTAGGTTTCATCTTTGATTTTTGAGTCCTTTCCTCTCTGCTTCCATCGATCAGACTTTATTAGATAAGATTAATTGTGGAAACCAAATGAAAACATAGATCATGCTTCGGTTTGATGAATGGCACTACCTAGTGCAGTAAACTAACTGCATTTTACCAGTTCTTCATAAAATGAGTTTCTATCAAAGACTAAAGAAAAGTTTGAGATGAATAATCAATATTTCTGAGGGGCAAGGGACTTTGAACTGCACTCGAAAATCAGCCGAATTTGAGCTTAATGAGATATCATGGATTGCTTTAGTTTGACACCCAAAACCCTGTTTGGTCCTATAAAGGTATGGTCTTGAAAATTCCTTGCACTGGATCATAGTCCTTGCTCTATTCTCATCAAAACCTTCGAAATTCTCGAAAGGGTACAATAATTCTCCCAATATTTTGATAAGTAAAAAATGTTATATTCAAAATGTCAGGTAAAAGAACTTATAAAAATTGAAGTACATCTTAGATAAAGTTTACAAGTATTTTATCCTTAAAATGTTGATTTTTATCTCACTACGAACCTACTCAAGACAAATAAAAAGTAATTTCAAACCCTTGGTCTCTCTAACTACTGCACCTGTAGTTAGAACAGAGAGACACATGACTACATGGCCTTGTTCTAACTTAAACAACATTATTTCTATAAACAATTGTACTTGTACGAGGCATTACTTTTTCAACAAAAGTTAAATATAAATCACAATTTTGGAGTATATAGGTGAAAGGAAGAAATAAACTGAGAAAGAAAATTGAGAAATTAATAGATATGATAAATGATAAGATGGAAAAGAATTTGTGTGTGCAAATTTATGTTACAATGTGGAATCTAATAACAATTCTTTCCACTATTATGGAATCAATTATTGGACTTCAGAAACTTTGCTAGTGTTCCATCAATTAAAGAAAGACTACTCGTATTTGGCTTTTAAGATCTTACCATACTAAAAGTGAAAATAAGAACCACTACTAAATTACTAATCAAATTAATCACTAAGCTCTTCAGTGATTAACTCACACGTATCCTCGTAAATAATAACGATAGTTTAATAACTTTTTTTAGAAAATTTTCTCTAGAGAACAAAGAGAAATAATATCATTAATTGAAAGTTAAAATCCTTTAAAGTTAAGGACTCCCTGGATTATTCATTATTGTTGAGAATTCACTTTACACTTCTATTACAAGAAGTGGCAAAACACTCTAAGGATTATTTCTAACCAAACACACTGTTAGTATAAAAAAAAAAACCATATAGAGTACTCTACATAAACTCTAAACCACGAATTAGATTAAAATATCGACTTACAACGACAAGGTCACCTAGCTGCAACAATGATGCCATCTAACTCAAGAGGGTTTCAATGATCTTTTTCACCAATTTTGCTTTACAATTTTATATAGTACAAAACAAGTATAAACATGTAAAACAATATTTAAAGTTGATTATAGTAGAAGAAACTTAATAGAGAACAATATATCAAAACATGCTGCCAATACACCGTAAAAACAAACATAGTACTCTATATAAACACTAAACCACCACAGAGCTCATAGGGGTTCCAATGATCCCTTTCACTGATTTTGCTTTACCGATTTTGGACAGTTTAGGATTTGGGGATTTCGCTTTGAAGAACGTTTCACGAAAAGCTTTAGTAAAAACATATTAGTTCTTTTTTTCGTATTATGTCCATTATTGACAGAACCTTGTAAATATCAACAGATTTATTATCGATGAATTTTACCAATAAATAAAAACACCCAAAATGAAAAACATGTGTCTCCCAGTCTGTCACTCAACTTATCAACGATTCACAACATAGAAAAAATCCAAAATGAGAAATATGTGTCTTCCTATTTGGCACTCAATTTGCTAATGGATTATAATCTCTGATCATTACCAGGGGACAATTGATGTCATCCACAACAATCTCCCTTAACAATTATCCTACTGAACAATTACTCATTTGGGAATCGAACTTATGACCTTAACTTCGATACCAATTGTTAGATGGAGCGCTTACCACCAGGCCAAAAGCTATAGCCATTAGTCAGGGCGTAACTCTTTCGACTTAAAAGTATAACAGCCTAATCACTACCATTCAGTTGTAACTAGTTTCACCTAACTTCCACCACAGGACAATTGATATCACCGACTACAATAATAAAAAATATGAATATGGAGATGAGTTCATATTTTTTATATTCTTGTTAAAACTATGTAATAATTCTGTTATTTTTTTATAGTAATTTTTAAAATTATAATAATTAGTTAATAATCTAAATGGCAATATTAATCTTTCTATTTTGGTGGATATGATCGTGCCAAATTCTCTTCCTTGTTATCGTTCTGCACGCGCATAAGAAACGTCTTGCGTTGCTTAAATTGGCCGATAGCAAATTTTTCTGAGAAATACGAATACTAGTGAATGAAATAGTAATAGCAATAAAAAAATATACAGCGGTGCTATTCTCTATTCAGATTTAAAAACTTAAAATTATGATAATTATATCTTATTGAATATTTATGTACTATTAAAGTGAAATTTGAAATATAATCATAGAATAATAACACAATATTATGGTATTGAATGTAAGTTTTGTACTAACAATATTAGTATGCACCCAGACCAATAGCAGCGTAACCAGTGTTTCTGAGATACAAACAAAAAAAAATACCAATAGAAGTAGTTGCATCGTACGCGGGGGACATACTTTTCTAATAATAATAAGACGTAGCAACCCTATGGCTTTGGAAGCTTACGTGGACACACCGTACATGTTCACCACACCACAACATCTCAAACCTTTTACTACAACCACCAACCTCAGTGGCCGTCATTCTCCCCACTGTCACAGCCATGTGACTCTTCCTCTATCCACACAGCGGTGGAAAGCTTGTCACGGGCAGAGGCACGTGCACTGCATGTGAAACTAAGTGTTGTACCTTTAACGACAGTTATACCCCTCGAGAAGGGAATGAAAAGACCGAGTTACCCTTTTTTTTGGTGTTCGATTGTACAAGTGTTGAAGCGGAGAACCGAGATGGAAACGGAAGTTTCGTGTCTTTGAACAGTGACTGACCTACGTTGTCCACATGGGTGCGGGCCCTTTTGTTTTTTATGCTGGTGTTGCAAACAAACACTGTACCACTCCACTCCCACTGTAATTACCCTCGTCTTTCTTTGCACCTTCTCTGTTGATCTTATTCTGAGTCTTCAACCCTTTGACTATTCTGCTTCCATTCCACTAAAGCTTTGGTTTTTCTACCCTCCCTGTTCTTCTTTGCTTGTTGGCTTTTCTTACTCTTTCACTGGTAATGGATAACCAAGACCAAAGAAGAATTCAAACTGCAGGTGCTTTTTCTTCTCATTCTCATCCCCCTTTTTCCTTTTCTCCTTCTCGCTATTTTTTCCTTTCCATGTTCCATTATTTTATTGGTTCTCTTTCTGGGTTTTGTTGCGTTGGTGATTTGTTATGAAAAGTCTTTGCCTTTCTTTCTGGGGTGTCTGGTTTTGGAATTTGTGTCGGGCTCCTTTTTGGAGTTTTCTCGAGGTGAAGATTTTCATGGTTTTTTTTGTTTTGTGATTTGGATGTTGAAGGGCACGAGAGTCATGGGGTTCATTTGTGTCACAAATGTGGATGGCCGTTTCCAAATCCACATCCAAGTGCCAAACACAGGCGTGCTCACAAGAAGATCTGTGGAACCATTGAAGGTTACAAACTGTCGTTCTCCGAGGGACAGCCCCATTTGAACGGCTCAGATGATGAACATGTTTCTGATGAGGATCGCAAAACACCAGGTGAGTTTCCTTCTTATGTGTAGTATTTTAGGTTTGATACTGAGATACACTAGGAAATGAAATAAATCCAGCTAATCTTGACTCTATCATACATTCCAAAATGGAAGGTTTGTTAATTTCTTACTATTTTATTAGGTTTGGTTTTGTCAGTCTCAAATTCCTTGGACACGGGCAGCAATGAGAAGGGTAATGCAGGAAATGGAGAGAAGTTTATTAGATCGGAAGAGGAGGTGTTTTCAGATGCAGTTGCAGACTTTTCGGATAGTGGATCAAATCCAGATACTAAGGAACGGTTGCAAGATAGTTTGGACTCAGGAGCCGATATGGAATTGGTAGACATAAAAGAACCTAAATTTTCAGGAATTTCTGAGGACACAGATTTCAATGGTGAGAAGATAGGTTTTACATCACACTTTCTTTTATTAACTTGACTAGGTTTTACTTTATTTACCGAGTATTGACCTGTGGTACGGTAAAATATTCGTGCCTGATTATTTTAAGATTAGGGAAAATATGTTCACATGATTGTTGCATATGAGCGTCAATACTGATATGAATATGATGCAACTAAACGTGCACAATCCTCTTGTATTCAATTGTTCAATGATAGCTAACCTTTTATGAGTGTCTGAAATTTGAATTAATTTGTCGCTGTTATAAATTTAATGACTTAATTTTTGAAGGGCACTAAAAGAATGTGTGTGTGTATTTGTGGAATCTACAAGTTCTTAGTCTATCAAGATGTTATGATATTTTAAAATTGTGATTTATTTATCTACAGTTTCATAGAAATTATGAATTGATATTAGTATACTGCTGATCTATGTTGAATGTAAATTGAATATTTTCTTATGAATATATGATGTAATTGCTGCGAAGAAGCTTTTACCTTGGGTGTACCTTTTAGGTTAATTAATCTTGTAAAATTATATTAAAAGGGGGGAAAATGAGATGTTTTGATTTCTATTGATCTAAGACAATTTCTGAGTAAATGCACATGAGGGATGCGAATATCTCAATCCAGAATGTCTTTTCTGTACCATTCTGTTTTGCAATTTTTATATGTATGTAACTATTTTTTCAAACTTCCCTACATTGATGCACATATCCAGGTTAGCACGTGTATTGATGCACAAACAGCTGCATTATTTTCCAAAATTGATATCTTCCAGGATTGAAGAGGCATTTTTTTTTTTTACAATTTCTCTCTCTTACTGAGTAATTTATTTTTTCTCTGGTTCCATCATGTCTGATGATCTGTCTTGCAGCTGCAGATTTGGGTCCGTTAATTGACAAGTTAACTGATGACTGCCAAACTCAAAATCCTGATATTCTGCAAAATGAAAGTGTTGGAGTGGAAAACACGTTGGGGTTGCAAGGTCAATTTTCAGGCCCTACTGTGGACCCATTATCAAGTTCCACTGCAGACCTGAGGACTGCTGAATCAACTACTGTGGACAGTGAAGTTTTTCTTGGTTTGTCCAGTGATTCACATCCTGGCAAAGCTGAAGCCATGCCTGACATATTGCCAGTAAAGAATATCTATGCTGTTGAGAATGTGACAGATTGCACTTTGATGGCTGTTACAAAGGAGAGTAATTTGAAAGAAAAGGATGAGATTAATTCTGCTGGAGATGTGGTTGAAATTGAGGAATCATCTGATTACACTGTCAGTGAAACATGTGAAGGAGAGTCTAATATAGTAGTCAGTGATGTAGTCTGTGTGGATCATCAAGTGGGTGATGGAGCTGTTCATCTGGAGGAAAAGAATGGTGCTGTGAGTAATTCGAGCATAGATGTGGTTGAAATTGTGGAACCATCTGATAATGTTGTAGGTAAAATGAGTGAAGAAGTGTCTGAAACAGTAGTTAGTGATGAGGTTTCCTTGGATAATCAAGTAGGTGATGAAACTGTTAATCTAAAGGAAAAGAATGAAGTTGAGTTCCTTTCTTTGTCGTCCGCAGACAGCCTTCCTCTAGATTTAAACTCAACTGTAATCACAGGTGATTTTCAGGGAGAGTCTGCATATTTGGTGCAGTCTGCTACTTCCAATGACGACAAGATTTTGCAGGCAAAGGAAGAAGGAAATGCTAATGTTGATCTGCTTCCGAAATGCAATGATAAACATGATAATGGAGCACATCCTCAGAGTGAGTATGAAGACTTTAAAGATCACGAAGGTGTGGTATACCAAAATCCTTTCCTACACTCATCCGAGTCATTGAAATATGAGGGAGATGACATAAAGGAAAGTGTTACTCAGGAAAATAAATTTCATTTTAACACAAGCCAATTTAGTGAAAAGAGTGAGGTCATCTCTTTGGATATAGATGTTATAGGTAGTAGCGTGAAGATGGAGATGCCCAACAGTGAGCCTACATCTAAAGAAACGCGTGCTGAAGAGTGTACTGATGTTTCTCCAGTGAAGCTCGCAGAAGAAAGTTATCAAACACCGGATGTTCCATCTTTGACTGCTATAAAAACTGAGAAGAATGAGAGTCATATGATTCATTCTTCTGAAGAGCATGGACCTGATGATGTGTGTAAAAATTCTGTACAGATAACCTTACCAGAAGGTAGTTTAATGGGCTCGTCTAATGAGAGTAAGAGGGAGGAATCCTTTGGGTCTGCAATCAGTGAAACAGCTAGTGTAATTAACATAATAGATAGCCTAAATCATCATGATGTACCTTTAGATGGCAAGGTTGTACGAGCTACTGGAGAAAATGATATCGAAATTATATTGAAAGATCTTCAACCTGGTGACATCTTGCAGTCTGAAGACAAGCTATCAGAGGACTTATTTGAGAGTGATGGCGCAGATAAGAGTAATACTGCTGATGAACTTGGAAAAAATGTACAATGTGTTGTGCTTGATGCTCAATATAAGGAAAGCCCAATTGTAGCTGATACTTCATTACCTAAATCTGCTACCAGTCATTTTGAAAGCCCTGTTATTTCTGAGTCTTCAGACATTGTGGTTGATAGGCCTGTGAACAGGTCAAGTGGTACAAAGTGCAGAGATATAAGTCCACAACCAGGTGCCCAGGGAGACACAAAAGAAGATGAAATCAATATTAATATCAGACTAAATGAAGAATATAACAAATCTATTGATACTTCTACTGAGTCACATCAAGCACAAGATGCTGGACTATCAGTGAAGGCTGCAGAAGACCTCGTCAGGAAGTATACATCTCCTTTAACTGCTGAACCTGATTCTGGGTTTGAAGATAATCCTGATGGAGAGCCTGGAATTACTGCTGTACCTGTTCAAGATCAAACAGATAATTTGTTTAAACATGGTTCATCCAGAGTTGATGCTTCAGTTGATGTGGGTAGCCGGTGTGACAGTTTGGAAGGCCACTGGGGCTCTGTTTCAGGTATACGTACTTTATTGTTTTCAATAAAAAGTATTTGTACTGTTTAGATCCATTCTCTATCTAGTAGGGCTATTGTAATATGCTAGGGCTGGTCAATGAAACGAGGTAATGTGATGCAGTGTTAAGGAGAAGTTATTTGTAGATTCAGGAGGTCTTTTCAAAAGACTGATATATAAGGCATCGCCATGGAGCAATGAAATCCCAATTAAGTTGTTGCCTTCTTCGTTCTTTCCTTTTCTTTCTATGTTGTAGTTAGAGATTAAAGATCCGTGATTCAAACGCAATAATAACTTTGCCTCTGGAACTGTTTTTCCATATCTAATATCTGTGCTACTGTGATCTCAACTGACAGTTGTGAAAGTCCTTAATCTGCATCTAATTTCTCAGGACACAAATTACACATCATACTATTTGGTGAAATGATCACTTGTTATAGCCAATATTGTAGCATAGTTGATTAGAATGGATGAGACACATGCATACTGGCTATTATGCCGGTGTGCAATTGTCTAGATCTTTCATTCTTACATGCATGCCTAGATCTTGTCTCCTAGTGTTTTCCGCCAATTAGATTAATCTGTTGGTTTGGTGGTGTCATCCATTTTTCAGCCCTCATTCTTTTTGGGTGTGTATTTTCCATGTCAAAAGTTGAAAGCGGATCCATCTCTTTGGTTTTGTCCTTGGCTTGCATTACTTGCATGAGCACTAAAGTTAAAATACTTAATGACTTTTTTTGAGTAAAACTTTGGTTTTTACTTTTTCTTTCATGATCCATTAAGCAGTTCTCTCAATGCAATCCGATGCACCAGCAGTTATTGATGCTGAAACCTTGTCATCAATTGGTTCGCTGGGATCAACTGAAGCAGGGAAGTCAAAGCTGAACAATTCAAAAGCTGAACCTGAGGGACAGCAGTCTGATAAATCAGAAATGTTTGAACCACCATCTTTCATGACGTTGGTTGAACCTATGCATGTTAGCCCAAAAGCCACTGCTTCTGAAGCCCAGAGGGGACAGAATCCACAGCAGCCAGATTCCACTTCACAGACTGGTTGGTTTCCCACTCTAAATCAGGTTGTTAGTGAGTCTCAAGGGAGGAAGAGGAATGAAGAAATAATAGCCAAGGTCACAAACTGGAGCACCAGTAAGGAGCACACTCCTCTGAAGAGCCTCTTGGGTGAGGCTGTCCATAGCAACAAGCCAAAATCTCCAAAACTGGTTGAAAGCTCAGGGAGTCAGAAGAGTGGTAAAGTTCTGGAAAAGAATGGTTCTGGATTGACCACTGTTAACTCCATTCTGGGTCCTGAATCTCCTGCAGCTCAAGTGGTAAAAGGAGAGGTTGCAAAAGAATGGAACTCTCCAGCAAGATATCCTGCAGACATCAAGAGAGAGAAAAGGAAAGTGAAGAGCAGACCATACTGGATACAACTGGTATGCTGCACATCAGTGGGTCCTCAGAGAAGGTAGAAAATCCTCAGATGCTGCTGATAATGTTCTGATGGATTCTGGGCAGTGACATGCTATTTGCCGTGTTTTTCTGTTTTTAGTTTGTCTTTAGGTGCTTGTCTTGATCATGTGTCTTTGTTCATTTTAGCCTCCTAGGAGTTTGGTTGTATATGTTGACCACCTTCAGTTATTACATTTACGTCTTAATATTTTCGTTGTTACTAATTATGTGACGTGTCATTATTTTGCCGGGACCCATATTTTAGTCCTGTCTTAGTTGAAAGTTTTTAGTTTTTGTCAACAGACATGTAATATTGTCATTGTCTGATATTATGTTTGAGAATAACTTACAGTTTCTGCCTCTTCTTTTTGGTAATAGAGATTCCTAAGGAAAGATATGGGATTGAGGGAAAAAAGTTGCACTACTTATATTATCTTTAGGTCTTCTGTTTTAAGTAAAGCAGTAGATTATGTCCTTTTTTTTTTGTCATCTTATAAAATGAAAGGGAAGAAGAGAGAAAAGAGTAGAAAAGGAGCAAAGTACATTGCAAGAAACCGAACACGCGCACTCAGTGATTATTCTAGGTTTTCAAAAAGCATCTACAATCTCCTTCGTTCACCTTAAAGCTTTAGTTGTTTATGGATTTTATTGAAATATTTAATTTATACAAATTTAAACTAAGCTATCTTTAATTATTGTTGTAAAGTATGATGAAAAAATTAAAGATGTTAATATTTGTAATAAAAAAGTAGTCGTAATTACATAATTACATACAAAAAGTAACGAGTATCATATGTTTCTCTCTAGTTATATTGTATCATGTTTGAGGTAAGAAGAAAAAAAGAACTAAATTGAATTGAAAATTGAATGATCAAAACTGCCCTAAAAGAAATTTAAGGACTAAAATTATGGATAATTAAAAATTAAAGACAATTATGGATAATTAAAAATTAAAGGGCTTAAATTGTGGGAAAAAAAAATTTAGAGACCACAATTACAATTATACCAAGAGATTCCAGACATTAAAAATCCATTTTAAAACTGGTTGTTTTATTTTATTTTATTTTTATTTCAAAACTTTGGTTATTTAATAGTTTTAACGTAACTGTACATTTTCAGTTATATTCTTATGTGAGTTGAGTGGTTAAGACTTTTTTTTTAGAAGTATGTATCTGTAGTGAAATATTGATATTGTAATACATTTTTAGACCGTTAACGAATATGTTTTAGCCTAAACTTTTATAAATTAAATATTTTAAGTTGAAATAATTTTTAAAATAACTAATTTTGAAATGTAAAGAGAGGGTAATATTTTTTCAATTTTAGGCAATTATTTATCATCATCGTCCCAGAAGAAAGAAAAGGAGAATGCAGTAAAAGAAAATCTTATTTTCAAAAGCTCTTTCTGAAACACAAAAGTGTTATGTAAAACTCTTTCTGAAACATATTTCCTGTATAGAAAATTTATTTCAGAAAAAGCATTAAGTAAGGTATATATAAAATTTGAAAATCTTGTTCTGGAGAGTTTTTTCAGAATGTATTTTATATATTCTAAGAATTTCACTCCTGTTTTAGAAAGCGTGTTTTAAAATGTATTTCAGAAATTCTGAAAATTGTATTTTGAAAAAAAAAATTCAAAATAAATATTCAAAAGTCACTTTAAAAAGGGTGAAATAATCATCTTGAAAATTACGGGAGTGCAGGAAGCAATTTCCTCAATTTTGTTATGCTGGTACATTATCAATTTTCGGTGGGCTTGGCCTAGGTAAGTCCAACCCAACCCTAACTAGGGTTGGGTTGTTTGGGGGTAGAGCTGAACTAGGGTTTTGTTGCGTCTTCCTTCGTCTCCTCTCAATCAAACAAATCTCTCGTCCTCTCAGACAAATGAAAAGCTTAGTAATTTAGGAGACAGACAACGTCTGGTGGCTGCAAATTCGAAATAGACAACCTAAGAAATACTTGGTTTGTTCCTTGACGCAAAACAAAAACATTCATTCATTTAGTTCACGAAACTCATGCAATCTCTCAAGTTACACTCTGCTCTTTCATTTGCTCTTTTCAATCAATTCTTCTCTCAGTCTCTCAAATCCTTCCTCTCCTTCTCAACCAAATCTCATAGCCCACACTTCAACGATACCACTTCCATAATTGATTACCTAAATTCCAACTTCCCATTCTCCAGAACCCAATCCCTTTATGTTTCGAAATGTGTTTCACGTGCCAGATTCCCTCAAAACCCCTTATCAGTGCTCTCTTTTTTCAAAGAAATAGGCTTTTCCAAAACCCAGATTCTCTCTCTGATTCGTCAAAGACCCCAGCTACTGTTTACAGATGTTGACAAAATGTTGAGACCCAAAATTCAGTTCTTTCAGCTGTCTGGATTCGAGGATCGCCAGTTATGCAGCTTCATTTCCAAGAATCCCTCCATTTTGACTCATAGCTTGAAGAAAACCTTGGTCCCCGCAGTTGAAGCTATTAGGAAAATTGTGTGCGATCACAAAGATTTTGTTCTAGTGTTGAACAGATGTGGCAGGATAATCCCAAAGTACAAAAAGCTTATGGACAATGTCGCCTTCTTGGAGAAGTGTGGAATTCTTGGGGCTCGTCTCGCATTGCTACTGAAACTTCATCCAGAGGTTTTCGTTGCCCCGCAGTCTACTATTGGAAACAGGATTTCTCGAGCTGTAGACTTGGGTTTCCGTGAAAATTCAAGAATGCTTGTCCATGCAATTCATACATTAAGTTGTGTGAACGATAAAACGATTGAGAGAAAGCTGAAACTATTTAATTGTTTTGGGTTTTCCAAGGATGAGGGCTTCCAAATGTTCAAGAAAGCCCCGACTTTGTTTAGAACATCAGAGGAGAAGTTGAAAGTTGGAATGGAATTCTTCTTGCATACAGTTATGCTGCCCAAGTCAGTCCTTTTTCATCATCCTACAATTTTAATGTTCAGCATGGAGGATCGCGTGTTTCCTCGATATAAAGTCTTCCAGCTGTTGAAATCAAAAAATCTTTGCAAGAAACTCCCCAGTTATGTTGGTGTGTTGTTCTTGTCTGAGGAGATGTTCTTGGACAAGTATATATTACAGTTCAGAGAGCATGCAGAGGAGTTATTAGTAGCATACAAGGGTCATTATCTGGAGGCAGAATAATATCTTTAATTCTGTTTTTCACTCTTGTTTACAGGAAGCCTTGGGCAATTTGGTTATGGTTTTTTATCACCTTCAGTTCTTGCCTTACCCTTCCAACTGAAATGAGATACAGATAAAAATTTTGATGGCAACACATTCTTTGCCCCTCACTTTCTTCTGTTTCTCCATTTTGTTCTGTGTGCAATCTGTTGTGAAAATCGCATAATGACAGTATGGTGGTAAATGTCAAGTTATTAAGTAAATAAAAGTATACATGTTTTAGCAACAAAAGTATGACGTGCATTTTGGGGTGTCTTGCTTTTCCATCTTCTAATTTTTCAATTTCTCGGGAACCAATAGTAAGTATTTGAGAATTATTCATAATGTATGTCTTTGTTTCATTTGCTAGGGACCATTTATGATTTGTGAACCATCCTTTTACATTGTGATCGCATATTTGAATCGAAGTAATGTGTTTCTTTCTCATCCTTTTATCAACAGGTTGTTTGAATTTTCAACAGATTGCAACAATTTTGTATGCTATATTTATTTTCTTAAAATTTGAAGATTATGTTGACCTTTACAACCTGAGCTTATATTTCAATTCAGCATGAACTGTTGATGCCTTCTCATATGGCAACAGCATTGGTCGCTAAGTTCCCTGGCCTCTACAAAACAGGTGCATGGACAGTTTTGGCATTATCTCTGATCCAGTTTATACTATGTAGTGGAGAAGAATAAAATATACTCATGCTATGGTTTTACATGTAGAGAGGCTAGGCAAGTTCGGTTCTAATCACCCTTGAATAATTGAACCTAGACATAATATATGCTTTTCCTGAATGGATAGCATATTGGATCGAAGAAGATGATAATGAGGTGCTTACAATTATCCTCACCTTGCTGTGTTTAATTTTGCAATGTTGAAATATGTGGTGTTTCAATACTATGAAAACTCTAGCCATTCAAGAAACATCAAAAGCAATGAGTATGATATGTCTTGAGCCAAAACAAAACTACGCCTCAACATGATCACCTGTGAGTTATATGGCAGCCACTTCCTATGGATGTTATCAAAGGAAATATTGATGCTTCGGGAAGAAAAAGAAAGGAAAAGGAACATGGATGTGGGTGGTGTTCAGAAACAGGAGAAATTTTGGCTTCTTTACAAATTTTATGAATGAGGAGATGGATCCTTTAGCATAAAGATGTCGTTTTTTTATGGGTTTCACTGTTAGCAGCAGATTTGATGTTTCATGGAGTGATTTATGAAACTGTTAGTCAGGATATGTACACCTCATGGAATCAGAGGATGGATCTCAAGTACATATAATAACGAATCTTAAGTGATTGCAGAATATGTTGGATAGAAAGTTTTTCATTAGACCAACAGTTATATTTGATGATCAAAATGTAATTTTTCAATCTATGAATTGTAACCGATGATTTTTCCCTAGACAATTGTCCTGTAAGAATCAAACTCGTAGCATTGTTCTGATACTAATTATTATCAGTTGACTAAAAACTATAGCTGGTAAGCTATTAGGTTGTGACTTGAACATCCTATTTATTCTAATGGATAGTTGATGCCACTTGCCAAAAAGACTCTTTCCATTTGCATTAGAGTCCACAAAGAGATGATAATAAAGAGACTGGTTGTAACTTGACATTCCTAATTTATTCTAAAGGATGGTGGCATACCACTTGCAAGAAAAGACTCTTTCCATTTTGCAGACCATAAATTAGAGTCTACAAAGAGAGAGTCATTGTTAGCTAATCTGGCCTTTTCTTTTTCTTTCTTATACCGTGTTATTTAGGACACTCCGTATCAAGCATATGGGTTAGCTAATGCTGCTGTACAACCTTTCGCCAGTTCATTACGTGAATAAGATTGCTAATTTTTACTCAGAAAAAAAATCAGCATCAAAATGTTTCAACTTTAAGAAACCCTTAATGGGGTTCAAATTCTTGTTGCGATTGGAGGTTTTTCTTATACTCAATTAACTCCTCCTCAAGGATTTGTATGCTTTTGAGGATACCAAGGATAAATTTCTGTGATCTTTGTGGGATGGGTAAAATCCATAAACCTGAACACGGATCTTATCGAATTTTTTTTATATCGAACTAAAATAAATATGAATCAAAACGTAACGTTTTCTTGTCACCGAGAAAATAGGAATCAATACCTAACGTAATAAAAATACCAGAGAATGGAGCGTGTAAAATTTTAATTAGGTAGTAACTAATTTAAAGTCGTCATTACATGAATACGTTGCCTCTACGAAGGAACGAAGAACAAAAAAAAAAAAAAAAACTATGGTTCTGTCAAACAGAACAAAGAATCAGGTCAACATTTGTAGCAGCTGCAGCCTCTCTGACTCCGGCGCCGGCGGCGTTGAGAGCGCCGCCATGGGAGTGGTTGTCGGGGAGGGCCGGAGGGTGGTAGTACTTGCGGCCTGTTTGGGGACAGTTAGAGTGAAACCTTGCAACGATCCTGACCCCTTGGTCAATGATCTCCACAAGCTTCCCCATGCGCCTAACTGCTCTCAATCAAACTCAAAAGCCACACACCCTCTTTTCCTTTCTCTCTTCTCTCAAATTCTCGGAGCTGAGTGAAGGAACAAGAGAAGGGTGTGTTATAAAAAGATGAAAGACATGAAAATAGCAGAGAGAGACAGAGAGAACCAGAGAGATTGATGTTGGTTTTGGGAAAAACAGAGTGGCGTTGGTCTATTTATAGTTCATTTTCTCACCCACTTTCTGGGGCAGTGGCGTTCCTTCCTCTGTTTCTTCGTTTTTTAATATTTTATTTGGGTTTGTGATGGTTGACTTCTCGGGTTTGAACCGCGTTTCTCATCTGTATGTGCGTCCTATATTTGACTAATTATTTTTTTTTTCTTTCAAAATATTTTTTTATTGATTACTTTATTGTAATTATTGTTAATTAAGGGTGTGAAGAGATTGAATCGCCGGTCACGCCAGGCAAATAAAGCTAACTTATGTTGAAATTAACAAAGGGTTGGTAACTAACAGGTTATTTTTAAGACTTTTAATGTTTTGCACCTTTTTTTTTTTTTTAACTTTGGTCAAAATGAATTTTAATTCAGAAGTGTAGTTCTCATTGACTCTTTCATGATTTAAAAACTTAGTAGATTTTTTTTTTCTTTTTAGTTTCCTTGGAATTCGAGGTTGGAAAAATACGTTTGGCACATTCTTACTTTTTTATTATTAGGACGATACTTTAACCTTGAAAACAGTGATTTATCTCTCTTTGACAAAAAAAATAATATTTTATTATAAAATTCAGGACTGAGATAGTGTAATTTTGCTATACTGGTGTCAAAGTAATTTTTTTTTTATTTGAGGATGTGATTCTCGAACAAATGCTCAAAAGTGTAGAATTTACAAAATTTCATTTGACAACTTGAACGAATAGATGCTCAAAAGCTAATACTGATTTCTGTTTGTATGTGAATTGCATATTACTTGTTCTTCTTTCTGAGTATCTTGATATTCGTCTTCAAGCATCTTACATAGTTTCCTTGGATTTGTTCGTTGTAATTTTGATAAGGAAGAACTTGATGTTGTATCATCTTCTTGAAGGTAGATTTTTCTTATAAAAAGTCTTGATCTAATCTTTAAAACTCTTTTTTTAGATATTCTTCTAAAGATGAATAATTTGCACAGTATTTATAGATATAATAAGCATCTATCTTTAATTTTGTTTCCAAATCCATTCAATAATTGTTTGTATTAAAATATTTTTTTTAATTGATAAATTAGTTAATCTAAAAAATATATTCATTTACTAATTATATAATTAATAATAAATAAATAAAATAAGACAAATAATAATAAAAAAATCGATAAACTATGATAAATTATTTATCACAATATAGCTTATAGATGCTAACTTGTCTACTAAAACTTTAGAATTAATATCTGTATGAAACATTTGTTAGTAAGATCATAAATATATTTAAACTTATGAATCAATTATAGTGTTTTTTATTATCAAAACTTTAACTTTGTTTATAAATGGCCTGCTGGCAGGCTATCCTATATGAAGTACAAACTATTGAGGCCTTAACATAATTAAAGCTTAAAAGAAGTGTTCTTACCTGACCCAGACGGAGAGGTTCTCACTGGAAGAGTTGGTGATCGGGTCCGTGATCCAGAATCGAATGGGAGACCACCTGCAGAAGACTCTCCGACCCTCAAGTCATTAAGAGTGTATAAAGTGTTTTTTTTAGAAGAAGTATGAGTGAAAGTGTAGAAGGATTGGTGATACTTCATGTGTCTTGCCATTACCCTTATAGACATTTGTCATTAAAGACCCTTAAAAGAGAATAACTACCCATCATGACATAAAGCCCTCTAGAATCAAGAATTGATATTGTACAATGTAAGGGTGGACAACGGTGACTGGGTGGCTAAGCCAACCCAGAGCAAATTTGGGTAACCCTGAATTCAAAGTCGGGTAGGTACAAGAAGTCTACTATATTTCTACAAAATTTAAAGATAAAAGTAAATATATACAATTTGTCTTTAAGGCGTCTTTTTATTCAATTTTCCTAACCATGGACCTTCTCAAAGACCAAATATGTTCTCTCATATGGTCATCTATTAGACCCTTCATTTTGAAAAGGATTTGTCATCATATCTAAATCATCTTCATAATCAACAACCACTGAAAAAGGAGGTAGATCACAAATATTAAAAATAGAACTGACTACTGGTATTGAAAAGAGCCTTAAGCTTCAAGTGAAGATGTTCTGATGTTCTGGTGATGAAGATTGAAGATGAAAATGTTATAGATGATTTAAAATGTTTTGCTTTCATTGTAATTGTTGTTTGAGTATTTCACGCAAAGGTATTCACAAGGTCAAAATACAACCATTCTAAAATGAGTTAAAATGATTTTGAAAGAGAAAAATATTTTTAAAAGGTTTTAAAAACATATTAATTGATTATATTTTGTATTGATCAAATAAATTGTTCCTAATGAAGTTTAAAATAAGATAATCAATTATATGCTATTTAATTGATTAAACAAAAAGTTGTGAAACTTGGTCTCAATAGTATAATCTATTAGAATGTGTCTTAATCAATTAAACTAAAAATGTTATAACTAATCTTCAGAAGAAGAATAATAAAGTGTTAGTAACCATTTTTAAATCAGTATTTTCAAAACTCTATAAATAAATTCAATATTTTCAAATAACACATTTACGATCAAAAGTATTATAATATGAGTTTTTTAAGCATTTTCTCATACTTATTTGTGTAATTTTTTTTTAATTATCTTCTTTTAATTATGCTACAACTCATTAATGTTTGATTCAATATAATTGTCAGGTTTTTAGTCTTAAAAGAGCTTTAAAAAGACCTTCTAAGAAGAGTAGATGTTTATGAAAAAGGATTTGAAAATCAATTCACCCTCCTTTTGATTTAAACAAGCCATCTATTATTTCATAATAATTTCAAAACTAGATTTTGAGAGATGTTGAAAAGAAAGATCCTGAATTTTATTTTTTCATCAAATGACTTTTTTAATTTTTTTTTAGGAGGCTGAAAAAGGATACCCTTATTTTGTGGATAAAACTTTTCTTATTGAAAAAGTATAATGAAATTATTTATAGAATCTATTAGTTGTAAGGATTGGAATTTTATTGTGACTAACAATGTATAGGTTGAGCAAGCTCTAATTTTTTTTTTCTCGAAAAAAAGCATAAGCTGAAATAAAGGTAAAACATATGGATATTTTTGTTGTATGACAATCATTCTTATAAAAATGTTAAAAGATATGTAGATGACATTGGAAGAGATATATATAAAAAAAAAAAAAAATCCTCTTAGAAACAAATGACTTCTAACAAATACAATTATAAGAAGAAATGTGACAAAAGGTAAGCTGAAACTCAATCATTAAAATTAACTCATTGTAATACCTCGACAATGGATATTCAAAGCATATCACTTCAGATAGAATAAAGTTCACCAAATTTAAAAGAAAGGAAAAATGGATTTATTATTTATAGTGACAACAACCCGAACCATATTCTTGCTGCAAAAAGAAATTGTACAACTGATTCAATTTTAATAAAGATGAAAGATATTTTGCTAGCTAAAAGTCTACAGTACAATCTCTTAAGCATAACCTAATTATGTGAAAAGGGTAAAGGTAATTTTTGAATTGCACATATGCATAGTTATTCAAAAAAGTCTACAGTACAATCTCTTAAGCATAACCTAATTATGTGAAAAGGGTAAAGGTAATTTTTGAATTGCACATATGCATAGTTATTCAAAATGGTTCTAAGAAAATTGCTTTGGTGTGCAGTGATTTCCTTTACTTGATTCAACAATGGATGATGGCTTCTTAAAACCGCCGCCTTGTTTCACTTCCACACTTCTTTCCACTTGAATCCAAATTGAAGAAACTTCAAAGCTGTGGGTCCCACATGAAAATTCTCTCTAATGAACTAAAAAAAAGTTCCAGCACCTTTTAGACTCCTTTATTCGCGTATGTCACCAGACATATTTCAGTCGCACCGCAAGTCAATTCAAAAATCACAACAATTGAAAGCGTCACTGGCAATTCAACTTTTATTCTCCCGTCTTCTTTTTTTTTTTTTAAATTCTGCACCGAATATAGAAACCATAACTCTCCAATTACAACTACTTGATCAAATATATGAACAATAGATTCAGGTTGAGTTCTGAGGTTTCACTTGTAATTAATATCCTCTGCTGCTTTTGATTTTACTGTTTGTTCAATGAATAAACTGCACCGAAAATAGTCTTTATAATTTAAGCAAAGCACCTTGCCCACCATCTGTTTGAAAAATGTTTTCAATCAAATTTACTCACTCTGAATTAATTCAATTATAAGCTCCACCGAATCAAATAGATCAAATGCACTGAATTGAAGCAGTTCAACCAGCTGCTTGTTCCAAACAAAAAAATTTAGCTTTAAGAAAAATTCGTCTCAATCTAACATTTGTGGTAAATCTTTAGATTCCAAGTTAGAAGTTCTAAAAAATTATATTATAAAATTGGGGTAGGACATGATAGATTTAGAGATTTAGAGCATAACATGCAAGTTATTTGCATCGTTTGGTGGAGTCTTTCAAGGAGAATCACAAAAAAGTTAATAAAAGATAAATCCAAGAAAATGTGAGTATCTAAGAATAAAATAATCCCCTTATCATGTCATGCTATTTGGATACTGTCTACTTATGACACATGACAGGATAAAGGTATATCATTAGTAGAAAAATGATCTTCAAAGTCGGTTCTGCGAGTCTCTTAACGTCAGTTTCAAAATCAACGTCGACCAAGGTGATATTGAATGTTTTTAAACACCACGTCGAATACCAAACTGATGTCATATTTTTAGCCTCCACGTCGGTTTAAACCAGGCACCGACGTCATGAATTCATTCTAAAATGGTCTAGAGGAGTGCTCTAGAGACAACACCACATCGGTTGTTTGGCTAAAACTGACGTGGTGATAATTTTTCATGTCGATTTTAAGTTGCAACCGACATGAATAAGTCATTTTTAAAAAAACAAAAAAATTATGGGTTTATAAATCTCTAATCAATACAAAAAACACCAGAAAAATTTTAGAACTTTTCAGCAAGTATAGATATGTGAAATCAAAGGCTCAGATATAAAAAAATGAATAGAAAATAAGAAAAGAAAAAAGAAACCCTAAACGATGGAATTTTGGAATTTTCGGAGGCCCAACCGCCTTTGGCTGTTGGCTAGCGGCTTCGTTACCCTATTTCGACCAACTTTTATTTTTGGAGCGTCTCAATTCGAGCTCTCTATAAAAAGTTATGACTGTTTGAAGTTTTTTCGCCCTAAATTTTTGAAACCCTAAATCTATGATAAACATATACGATGTAAGAACTCTATCATCAAATATATACTAAATCAAGATGCTGATAAAAAATTGGGTCAAAAATAAATTTCTAACTATTTTTAATGAATTTTACAAAATTGCTAACCTCTTGCAAAGAGAAGAGACAAGGGGTGTCGAATCAAGCATTCAATCGATACCACCAAGAAGCTTGCACACACCAAACGAACGTAGAAGAAACCCAAGATGGAGCATCTCGAACCCTGAATCATGTTCTCTACTAGGTATAAAATCATACCTCTTGTAGAGCGTAGAGCAGTGGTGACGCCAAACACCGAGAAGACTAACGGACACAAATGGGGCCAAACGAACACTACCAAAACCACAAAACGCAAACAAAAAGTCAATAAAATACCACAATCAGTGAAAGCAAATGAACATGGAGGAGAAACGAACAATTAAAAACTTGAAACAAAGGATACCCCGAATGGAGCTTCAAACGAAAATGACACTGTTCAAACGAAACTCTCAACGTAAATGAGGGACTAAGAGTGAAATGGAGTTGAATGGAGAACCTAAAGAGCTCAAAACGCAACAAGAAGACGTCAGAACAATGAATACAGAATGTGCACGCAACAGAGGGAAAAGAAAAGTGAAAGTGAGAACGCGTGATGTGGGTTAAAACAGACATAATCACGTTAGTTATAAGCTCCTAACCGACGTGATGCACCCTACTAAAACCCCCAAATTCAAATTCAGATGGAGCACAACGTCGATTCTGTGCTCCTAACCGACATTGTGCTGAATTCTAATTTACCCAATTTTTTTACCAAATTATCAGAGGGAGCATGATGTCGGTTGGACTCCCAAAATCGATGTCATGTTGGTATACACCACGTCGGTTAGGAGCTTATAACCGACGTGGTGACTTAACCGCCAAATTAAATTTTTAAAATTTTGAATTTTTATTTTTACTGTCTTTTCTAAGACAGATTTTTTTGTTAACCGATGTGGTGTAGATATCGCAACATCAATTTTACTCCAACCGACGTTATGAATGTTCATTTATTTACAAAAATGCCACCGCGTTTTTGACAACGTCGTTTTCGGTTTTAACCGTCTTTATACAATGATGTTAAAGAGTATTTTTCTACTAGTGTATATTCCAAAACTTGTAACTCTAGAAGGGAGGAAAAGTCGTATTCAGAGGAAACCAATACGGGGTAGGTGATTGGTGGTGGTCAGGTAAGTCTAAGACCTTCGATGTATATTAATAATATATTACTTGTTGATGGTCTTAAACACAACCTACTAAGCATAAGTCAATTTTGTGGAAGTGGAAATAATGTTATGTTTTATAAAGACAAATACACGGTCTATCAACATGATGGAACCAAAATGTTTGCTTCCAATAGACAAGAAAACCTTTATAAAATTGATATGGATGAACTATCAAATCAAAGAGTCTCTTGTCTCATGTTTGAAAAGAAAGATCACTGGCTGTGACACAGGAACTGTGCCATGCGAGTTTGAGATTAATCTTAAAATTCTAGAAACAACCTCGTGAGAGGTTTGCAGTCATGTCATTCAATGACAATCAGTTTTGGAAGGCATGTGTCAAGAGGAAGCAAGTCAAGAGCTCAATTAAGAGAAAGCATGACATTTCCACTCAAAGACCCCTTGAATTGATACATCTAGATCTTTTTGGACCTATCGAAACTAAATCTATTGGAGGCAAAAGATATGGTCTAGTCATTGTTGATGATTTTACTATATGGACATGGATAAATTTCTTGAAACACAAGGACGAGTCTTTAAAATTCTTATGCAAAATTTTCAAACAAGTTCAAAATGTCTATTGTAGCCATTACGTGATTAACAATGGTGAATTTGAAAATGAAATTTTTTTAGCATTTTGTGAAAATCATGGCATAGACCATAACTTTTCCACTCCAAGAATACCACAACAAAATGCTTTTGTTGAGAGGAAAAATAGATCTTTATAATAAATGGCTCGAACTATGCTAAATGCAAACTTCACTCTTAAACGATTTTGGGCAGAAGCAATAAACACATGTTATTTACAAAATAGAATTTACATAAGACCATTGGCTAAAAGGACTCTATTTGATTATATAAGAACAAAAGGCCCAACATATCCTTCTTCCATCCATTTGGTGTTCAATGTTTTATTTTGAATACCAAAGAAAATCTTGGAAAGTTTGACTCCAAAAGTGATAAAGGAATTTTACTTGGACATTTTGAAACATCTAAAGCTTATAGAGGCTATAAGTCTACAACTTTAGTAGTTGAAGAAGCAATTCATGTGAGATTTAATTATTACAAGTAGTTGAAGAAGCAATTCATGTGAGATTTAATTATTACAAGCATAATAAGAAATTATTAGAGCAAGAGGGTACACCCATATTCAATATGTAGAAATTAAAGGATACTCTACCTAAGACATATTGTTTTAATCAAGGAATGACTAATTGAGGCACCAGATGATGCTACAGAGTATTAGACGAACATGTTGTTGAAAATAGAGAACCAATAGGAAGATATTATACTCTAAAGAAGAACTACCTAGTAGATGAAATCATTGGACATTCCAACAGAGGTGTTTCAACAAGATTAAAAATAAGAGATCAAATGACTATGCTCTTACAAATCAAACCCAAAAGTGTGAACGAAGATTTGGAAGATGAAAGTTGGATTGAGGCTATGAAGAAGGAGATAAATCAATTCCAGAAAAATGAAGTTTGGACACTTGTAGAACCACCATTTGGAAAGGCGATTATAGGAGCCAAGTGGGTGTTCAAAAATAAATTGGATGAACAAGGTAAGGTTGTAAGAAACAAGGTCAGTATTGTTGCTAAAGGTTACTTATAGCAGGAAGTTATTGATTGCATTAAAACTTATTCTCTAGTAACTAGATTAGATGTCATTCGACTCTTACTATCCTTTGTTGCATTTAGTAGAATAAAACTATATCAGACGAATGTTAAAAGTGCTTTCTTGAACAAACTTATTAAAGAAGAAGTGTATGTTAAACAACCCACTAGTTTTACAAACTCTAATTTTCCTAATCATGTTTTCAAACTTAACAAAGCTTTGTATGGTTTAAAGCAAGCTCCTAGAGCTTAGTATGAACATTCGAGCATCTTTTTATTAGAAAATAATTTCAAAAGAGGAATTATAAGTACCACTTTGTTTCGTATGGATCATTTAAATTATTTTATCTTAGTTTAAGTTCATGTTGATGATATCATATTTGGGACTACAAACAATACTTTATGTAAAGATTTTTAAAATCTTATGCAAACAGAATTTGAATAATGGGTTAACTAAAATTCCTTTTAGGTTTTAAAATAAAAATGAATGATCAAATTTTTGTGCATCACACGAAATATGTCAAAGAACTTTTAAATAAATTTTGATTAGACAAATATGTAAAAGAACTTTTAAATAAATTTGGATTAGACAAAGCCAAGACCATGTGCACCCCAATGCTATACTTAACTGCACCAGATATCTTGTTCAGTGTGTCTGTGTACTAAAGTTTAAACTGACCCACGAGAAGTACATCTAACTGTTGTCAAAAGAATATTTGGATATCTTAAGGGTACTATTAATATTGTACTACACTATAAGACTGGAGAAAAGTTGAGGTTGCAGGGTTATAGTGATGTAGATTACACTAGGGACAAAGTGGAATGGAAGAGTACGAGTGGAGGTTGTCACTTTGTAAGAGGTAACTTGATCTCTTAGACGAGTGAGAAACAAGAAACAATTTCCTTGTTCGTACCAGAGGATGAATATTTATTAGTTGAACAATGTTGCTCTCAACTGCTATGGATCAATAATCAACTTGAGGATTACTACGTCCACTAAACTAACATTCCAGTAATGTGTGATAATAGTTTTGTGATTAGTCTGTCCAAGAATCCTATATTTCACTCAATATAGAGATAAAATATCATATCATAAGATATTACGTACAAAAGGAAATGATTGATCTGTAGTTTATTCCTATAGAGGATTAACTTGTAGATATATTCACAAAACCCTTGGTAGAAGAGATACTTATGAAATTGAGAGAACTCTTATTATTGAATATTTGATCGTATGAAAAATTCTTATGAATATCTGTGTGTTATTGAAATTGATAAAGTCTTTGATTTTCTTAAAAAACATGTCTTTTTTAGAGTTACAAATTCCCTCATTCTAGATAACTATATTTAAACCTCACACCTATTTAAATATGATTAAACCTAGAAACCCAACACTAAACCTTGAGTTTGAGAAATCCTTCAAACATTCCCTCTATCATAGAAACCTTACAAAATATACATTCTTGAAAGCACTGATTCTCCAATTAAAATTCCCTCATTTGCTTCCTTCCCTGCCAACCAAGCAAGTTTTGATGAAGTCTCTACATTCTTTGGATGGGAGATACAAGCCCAAAATGCCAACTATAATTTTACGAAGTAAAGAGCTAGGCAAGAGGCTATACAATCGACTATTGCTAAAAGATACAATCGCCTCCCTAGAAAAAGGATGATAATAGCAATGCATCCCCTATTGATGATGTTATTATGAAAAAGACTCAAGATATGATCAGTAGAGCATTATTTGTAGAATGGTGCCAAATTGGCCAGATGCTCTTAGATATGTAAGAACACTTTCAAAAGAAGAAAGTTGATGATTTTATGTCATTGCAGCAATTGGAAGCTAGGTGTGGTAGATGAATTAATAATCTTGCTCTCTCAATTTCACTTAGCAATTAAACAAATCCTTGAGTGAGCTTTTGTTTAAAAACTTGGCTACATAACAACCTAGACCACTGTAGCTGTGATGACATACTCACTCATTTTTGTTGATGACAAAAAGGGGAGAAAGAAGAAAGAAAAGTTTCTATGTTTCTAGTTTTTAGGAGTTTTTTTTTTTGTTTTGTTTTGAGATTTTAAGTTTATAATAGTTTTCAATTTTTTATTTGAGTCTGGACTGCTTATCTTGATTTGAGTTCTTGAATTTTGTTATGAGTGTTTGAATTTATATTATTAAATAAAATTGATTTGGATTGATGTTATAGTATGTAATATTCTGCTTACACACTCTGATACACACACTGATACATGCATAAAACTCTTTGGTATAAAATTGTGATATTCATGTTATAATCACTTATAGTTTTGTCATCATGAAAAGGAGGAGATTATTAGGTCGCTGGACAAAATAATCCCTCAGACAATATTATATGATTTTTTATGATAACGAACACTATAAGGAAAGTAAAAGGATATAATAAGCTCATGTGTATGAAGAAAGAAAAGCATAAACAAGAAGCATAATTGATCAGACAATACATGTTAGATGATATACTACATGGACAATCATACAAGACTAAATAGATCAAATGATACATTGGTACACTATTAAACAAGAATTCATTAAACGCATCTACGGAGAATCATCGTTCAAAAGTTATATAAAGACCTGAAGATAAAGGATAAAAACAATGAAGCATTAAACTAGAATGAGCAAGCTTTTGTGTAAATATGATAGAGTCATAATGTTCAATTCTCGAGTTTCATTATTTTATCAGCTTTTGAAAGCAAACCATTGCACATTATTCCATTGTGAAAGATACCTTGTGAGCTTTGATTGTTCTCTCTTTTGAGAGAGTTTCTTATTGTGAGAAGACTGAGTAACCTGAAAGGGTTTATAATACTTGTTTCATAAAAAAATGTTAAAACTCGTCACCTAGAGAGGTTAGAATACTTATTTCTTTGAGAGACATTAAAACTCGTTACATGAAGAAGTGGTGAGTACTTAATTTCTGAAAATGCGTTAAAATTTGTTTTAGTGAAAGTTCTTAAGTAATTTGTTTAAAGAAATTAGACATAACCTTACTTATAAGGTGAACTAGTATAAATCTTTTCTACTTCTCTTTTTATCTTATATTGCATTTATATTATTTTTAATTATTCATATTTCACAAATTGAGGCTCTATTTACAATTATATTCATTAACAATTGCCATTTACCATGAATCTTCTGTCAAATTAGTGACACAAAATGATACTTCCTTAATAATATTCTTGTGATGAGAAAATAAGATTTTGTAAGGAGATAGATGATGTTACAATTCGATAAACAGTTATATTTACAATAATTTTATATTTTATACATCACACTTCATTATAAAATTTCTCCCAAAGTTTCTCATGAGAATTTTAAAATGTTATGTGAAAAATAACTGTCACGAATTTTTTTTAACGAATAATGACAATTAATTGTTCAATCTGTATAAATGAATAAGATAAAATCCGAGAACAAAATACTAGTAGCTTATGTTCATAGAAGGAAACTAGAAATGAGTTTAAAATAAATATTTCTAACATTAAAATATGTTTCTATTAGAGTGTGGGATACCATTACCCTCCGCCAAACTTTGTCATGTAAATCATATTTCGTATGCAAAACCTTATATATTATAAAACATCAATTATTCTTTTTTTCTTACTTCAGTTATCAATTAGTTTTACTATCCATATATACCTGTGAAGAAAAAATACACAGGGAAAGAGAGAAGATGCGGACATCACAAAGAGCAAGGAAAGCTGAAACACATGACCCAAAATGGAAACCATAGAGCCGACAAGAGCATGAAAGTATATAAACACAAATTGTTGTGAAAATTCTTGGACAATCACGGAGCTTATAATCCACAACATTCTTTTACACATGCTTGTCGTATTGGAGTAGTTTAATTGTGTAAGCCATATAAGCATCTAACCATTGTTTGTCGCAACTTGGCAAGACAATAATGACATGACTTGCAAGAACTACTCAGCCACGGAGCCAAGATATAGCAGGTAAGCTTTAAATTTATACCAAAGATGTTTATTTTAAAATAATTAATAAATTATAATAAATTATATATTTTTATAATTTATGAGAGGATGAAAAACGAAAAAAAATATGATAGGGGATAAAATATTTGTTAACCAAATTTAAGTTATCAACTATGTATAATATATAACATAAATTTAATTCATTACAATGTTAATATAAAAATGTATATAATTTTTTTAACTATTAATTAAAATTATTTTTAATTTAATAATAATAATGCCATAAAAAAAATTTTGGAAAATAACTTATATTTAAATTCATCTACAAATAATAAAAAACTACAATTTTTGGTGACAAAAAATATATTATTTTGTAAAAATAAATAATAATTAAATATTATTATTTATATAATTTTAAAAATCAAAGGAAGAAGGTTCACATCTATGGATGTTTTTCTTCTTTGGGTCCCAACTTGATTTTTCAATTCAAATGTGACCTTACACGAGCTGAGGTGTCATGCTTGTAGAAGAGAATTATTTCCAGAAGAATAGTACCTTTGTGATGGTTTAATCACTACTCTGCTAACCATGCACGTGGACTTCACGTGAATGAATGCGATTGATTACATGCATGATACAAATGCTACAAGTGTGCTTGTTTTCTGTAGTTTTCAAATATATAGATTATGTATATCATGTGGAAATATAAATTATATATATATATATATATATATATATATATATATATATATATATATATATATTATATATAAATAAAAATATTTAATATTTTTTTATAAAAATGTTTTTATTTATATTTTTTTTTTAATATATATAATTTATATATTTAAATAAAAAAA
>Ga0099825_1001778_pt1 | contig 27966 bp, 11 predicted proteins | sample SiratroredBW_FD_76838 | JGI IMG/M metagenome (GOLD analysis project Ga0099825, IMG submission 76838) | Root nodule microbial communities of legume samples collected from California, USA - Siratro red BW | ecosystem: Host-associated > Plants > Roots > Nodule | place: USA: California | collected...
ATATTTTTTTTTTTTTTAGAAAGAATGAGTTGTATTGGGTGGTTGGTTTTTTTTTTTTTTTTTTTTTGGGGTTTTCAGTGGTGTTCTTTGGAAGGAAATCATTATTGAATTTGGATGTGTATATATTGCACATATGGATAGAGGATTTTTTTTTCTTAGAAGTTTGAACCTTTTTACTTATCCTGTAGTTCTTCCTCAATTTAACTTGGTTTTGTGTAAGTGTTAATTTTCCTCTTTTATATCAGTCAATCATATCCATTTTTTTTTTTTTTGTCCTTTGAGTAAATACAGTTTTATATTTATGGTTTGCTTTGTTGTGGGAGTAGTAACTTGGTAAGGGAGAAGATGGAAAATTTGTAATGAAGTAGACCCTTACCATAGTGTGTCGTTTGAAATTAGTGTGATCTTTTTACTTTTGTAATTTGGACTGCTAGGAGTAGGTAACATGATGTTTCTCTTCAAAACGTTTGAAAATTTGGCAGACGTAATATGATATGATTAAGGGGGGCATGCAAATTATTGATTTACCTGCAAATTCTGGATTGATATGGTTTATGAAATTCCTGTTGCATTGGTTCAGGAAGTTGTGTAAATTTTATGCTGAATCTTATTGCAGGGGTTGCTCAAGAAAATGGTTCTATCTCTGAAGATATTATCAGGAATGCTGTTTCTGCTACTGAGGATGGGTTTCTGACTCTTGTTCGAAGGAGTTATGGAATAAAGCCATTGATAGCAGCAATGGGTTCCTGTTGCCTGGTTGGTGTTATCTGGAAAGGAACACTATATATTGCGAACCTCGGAGACTCTCGCGCTGTAATTGGTTCTGTAGGTAGATCCAACAAGATCATCGCTGAACAGTTGACCAAAGAGCATAATGCTAGCAAAGAGGAGGTTAGACGAGAACTCAGGTCTCTGCATCCAGAAGATTCACAAATTGTAGTCATGAAGCAAGGAACCTGGCGCATTAAAGGCATCATCCAGGTTTTCTAATCTCGTTAGAAAGAATTTCTGTTAATGGTTTATGTTATTGCTGCCAATATTATGTTTTTGCCTCTCTTTCTATGTGTAATATTTTTTTCACTTTATGGGCGTTAGTTTTCTTATTGAGGTGTATATGGCTCTATATTTGGTTTTATACCCTTTTCTTCGTCTATACAAAATCATATTTTGCAAGAACTTATGAAAACATTCATGATCTGTGTCTATAAACTGTCTTTAGCTGATTTCAACAAGCCCTCCAGGCTAGATTGTTAAAACACCTTACCACTTATTTGATTATAGAAACAGCTTCTACACAAGCACATTGTGCATAATATGATAAACAATCATTCAAAGTGCTGAATTAGGCTATTAAATTTTGATTCAGTTGCTAATCTTGCATTTGCTTGTGTATTCATATGCTTAATGTGTTGGTTGTGGTTGCTCATTGTAACTTAAGTTTTCTTGTCCACCCACAATTGAGATCAGGTATCCAGATCTATAGGAGATGCATATTTGAAGCGGCCAGAGTTCTCATTCGACCCGTCGTTCCCGCGGTTCCATCTGCCTGAACCTATCCGGCGACCTGTGCTTACCGCCGAGCCATCTGTATGTTCAAGAGTTTTAAAACCTAATGATAAGTTCGTTATCTTTGCATCTGATGGACTTTGGGAGCACTTGACAAACCAGGAAGCTGCTGAGATTGTTCATAACAATCCAAGAACAGTAAGAAGATGCTTTTCCCATATGCCCTTTTTCCTTCAACCTTCCCTTGTATATGAAAAGCCATTAAATTTTTGTCCTTGTATGATAGAAGTTAGCAAGATTCTCTAACACACTCTTAAACACCACCAGGGGATTGCAAGAAGACTTCTTATGGCAGCTCTGAATGAGGCAGCTAGGAAAAGGGAAATGAGATACAAAGACCTTCAGAAGATTGGAAAGGGGACTAGGCGTTTCTTCCATGATGATATTACAGTGGTTGTTGTCTTCATTGACCATGAGTTGAGTAGCAAGAAGGTTACAGTTCCTGAGTTGTCCATCAAAGGGTTTATTGACACAGTTGGACCATCCAATTTTAGAAATTTGCGGGGATTGGAATGATCACAAAGTTCCTTTCTGCTACATTGTCCAAAAGGAAGCTAAAAGAAATTCAATACGTCATTAGACATTTTTGCAGCATCTAATTGTTGTTTATCTTAAACATTTATTCTCACTTAACTTCTACGTTTTAAACTATACTTTGTCTATTGGAAACATGCTTGCTGGTGATAAATTAGGGAAACCGTGCTTCTCTCATGTTTTTTTTTTTTTTTTTTCTCTGGATTGTTGGTGGTAAATTTTGCAGTGTGCTTGTTTTATACCCATATACCTTGTTTGATCCAAAAATGTCTATGGTCTAAAGTATAGTTTTAAGTGCTTGTTTGGATTAGATCCAATTTTTCTTTAATTAATTTTAAGTTTACATTGAAGTTGATACATCAAATGGTTGTTTCTATTTTTTCAATTTTTGAATGTGATTTTTGGAATAATGCTGATGACTCTTTACTATATTATACTTGTTTGTGTCAACAACTTTGGAACCCCTTCTGATAAATAAATTTGAAAGAATTTATGAAGTGCCATTGCTTTTTTGCACTTTTGGGATTGAGTTGAAACATACAGTTCCTGTTCCAAACTATAGTTTTATTGTTTGATTAAGAGTAAGTTACATTTGCTTTTACGTTAACTTTTTTTGACAAATCAGAATTAAGTAATTTGCTGCATAAATTTCAATCACTTATAAAATGAACTTTTTCGACCAATACTTTCTTGTACTGTAAACAGCAAGCATGACAGTCAATTTCCTACCATTGATAACTAAAGTTGTATCTAAAATTTAATGTTTGATTGATTTAAAATTTGAAGTTTTGGGAGCTGTGGTCAAATTGAAATTATAGATGGTAATTTTGTTAGAATTCTAAACTTCAAATTAATAAGAAAATATGTTCAAACGAAGCTATACCATCCAAAAAACTACCACACGTTTAATTTTTTTTATCTCATTTATAAAGTTTAAGTCTTCGAATAAGAGTTTTTCAAAATTTGAGTCTGAAATTTAAGACTTTAAATAAAGCTTTTCATCAAAGACGTATAGGTATATTATTTAATAATAAACATTTACTTATATATTAAAACACATTATCTATTAACATAAATTAGTTGTTAAACTTTAATATTTATAATGGTTCATAATTTTAAATAGAATATACAATTAATCAATTTAACTTAAGAGTCAGTTGATAATATATGGGTATTATTTAGTAATGAATATTTACTTATATCTATAACATTAATAAGGGATTCTTATTATTGGTGTATATAAATTCTTATCATTTTTAATTTTTGTGTAACCGTTTTTAAAACTAAAATAAGTAATCTACCTACAAAATGCATAAAAACTACCTACAATAAAATTATAAAAATTATTTATATTTATTCTTATAATTATTTTTAATGAATTCTTTTTATAATCTAACAATATATTTTATTTTAGTAATTATCTATATCATTATATAAAAATGTTATATTATTTGGTAATTTCTTTTGTTTTTATTTTTTAATTGGACAATTTTATCCTGTAATAAATAAAAAATAAATTATTTATTTTTAAATAACTAAATAATTTTATTTTTGAAAAATAATGGCTACATAATTATTTTAATACAATTTTTACAAAATTATATATATTTTAAATTATATTGTTTTTATTTATAAAAAAATAAAAATGTAAATACACGCCCATGTGTTTTTCATGAGTTTTCATTAGTTTTTAACAATATGTTTTCCACTAAAATAAGATGGTAAGAAGATGTAACAATTAATTTTTGATTTATAAGAAACTTTATAAACTTATCTATTTGGTAAGATCTTTCAATGATTGTTTAATTTCATATTGTACACTGTTGGTATCTGATTAGACTTGAACAATACCTCTATCATCACATTTTCAACTCCAACCATAGGAATGATGCCAAAAAGCTATTAGATTATGTGTAACAGATAAATTTATTAAGTGGAGTAAGTACAAAAGCTTAACACTTGGTTCAATTGATTATGTTTTTTAATTAAATTTATAAAAAATTGTAACTAATACCAAGAACAATGGATTTATAGATGATTAGGCTAAATTTTATGTAATTATTAATTTTTTGAGGTTGTCTGTTCTGCTTTTGCTATTTCTGACAAGTTCTTGGTTCTCATCTACCATATGAGACTTCTTTTTCACGAATTTATCTTTGCTTATACCAATTTTCCTTTTAGCCTTTGTTGTCTCTTACAACCAAATTCAGATCACAATCTCTTATCATGCGTGGTTGGTGATCTTCTTTCTCTAATTCTCATACGTGGCAAGTTGTTATTCTTCTGTGTAGCTTTATCGTGTGACTGAGATGGTGGAAAATCATGCTGCTCATATGATCCATTTTTAAATTTCTTCAACTGCAGGAAAAATTAACACTAACATAATGGAAAATACACTGCAATAGCTTTTATTATGATATCACATGCAAAGTTGGCAAAATATCAATTATTATGATGAAAGATTGGCCCGTGAACAACAATGACACCTTCGTTCACAGAACAAGAAATCAAGTACATACTACTGTTCTAATCCAAATACTTAGGACCATCTGATTCAACCAAATCAAATCAATGACAATACACGGCTCTTCTACAACAAGTTGGCAATGAAAAGAAGAAAAAAACAAAAAGAATCTTATATATATATTATCATGCTTTGCTTTAATGCTCTTATCCCAAAATATCAAAAAAGGAAAACACAAAACCATGGTTAAAAAATGGTAAAGAATAGAACATGAAACTTCCTCAACCAGTTTATGGTAATTCTGGAGTACGGATTATATATTAAATTTCGTGGACTCTCTGAATCCTTAGAAGCATTTCCTGTGGACGATCGAGGGGCCTGATTCATCATATTCTGCCTTTGCAATCCACATCTGTTCTCAAGAAAGAAAGAGATATCATGAATACATACAAGTGTCATCATTAAGGTTGTGTTTGGCACATCTTCTTTTGGTTCTTTCTTAAAGTGGAGAAGTTGAACCAAACACAATTATAAAAAGAATATAGAGAATCAAAGTAATTTTTTATGAAAAAAACAAAAGGAGCTTTCACAAAAGCTAATTAGAGAAGCTTCTTCTTTCAAAGCAGATAAAAAAAAAAGTTGTTCCATTACCATACACAATATTAAGCCTTACAAACTACATTGGTTTCATATCCATTTTAATTTCATTCACATGTAATTGAAGCAAAGTGATGTACCTGTTGGAAGGTGCTGAGGGATGCCAAAATGGAGCCTCCAATCCAGACACTGTACTTCCTTTCTGGTGGTGCCACCACCTTAATTTTCATGCTGCTTGGTGCCAATGCTGTGATCTCCTTGCTCATCCTATCAGCAATGCCAGGGAACATTGTTGAACCACCACTCAACACAATGTTACCATAGAGGTCCTTCCTGATGTCAACATCACACTTCATGATGGAGTTGTATGTGGTTTCATGAATGCCAGAAGATTCCATCCCAATCATGGATGGCTGGAAGAGAACTTCAGGGCAACGGAACCTTTCTGCACCGATCGTGATCACCTGTCCATCAGGTAGCTCATAGCTCTTCTCAACAGCTGAGCTTGTTTTTGCTGTTTCTAGCTCTTGCTCATAGTCAAGAGCAATATAGGCTAACTTCTCCTTAACATCTCTCACAATTTCTCTCTCAGCAGTAGTGGTGAAAGAGTAGCCTCGCTCGGTTAAGATTTTCATGAGGGCATCAGTGAGATCACGCCCTGCAAGATCCAAACGCAGGATTGCATGTGGCAGGGAATAGCCTTCATAGATTGGAACTGTGTGGCTCACACCATCACCAGAGTCCAGAACAATACCTGTGTGAAAGCATAAATACTTAAAAACCATTTTTTTCAAACTATTTCAATGTCAAACAAAGTCCCTCAGATTTCATATTTTCAATTAACATTCATGTCAACCTGCACTAGTAATGAAATGCATATATTTGTTCCCACAAAATAAAACTTGATTGATCAGATCGGTATGTACAATTTTATAAGGGCAGTTGAACTATGTTCTTTAGAAAATCAACTTGAAAATTCTATTGAAATACAAGTGGCATAACATGAACAAAGACCATACATCATGCCTCAATAAATCTAATTCAGTATTGCAAGCTATACAGTGATTGAATATATTTTGTTTCAATTTGCCAGTCCTTTAGATCTCATTATCTCACTTAACATTTATGAAAGTCTGCATTCATAATGAAATGAACAGAATGTATGATATTTTAACTCCAACAAAATGTGTAGAAATAAACAAATACGTCTCGATTGATTAGATTAGTATATAAATTTTCATATGGACATGTAAACCACACTCATTAGAAAATCATCTTGAAATTCTGATGAAATACAAGTGGTATGACATCAACAAATACGTGCTCTATGACTGAAATCCTGTTTCAATGTCTAGCTCTACGATGACAAAATATATATTGCCAGTCCCTTAGAACTCAATCTCATTTGACTTAGAACAAACTGCATTGATAGTGAAACCAGAACAGAATGTATGACATGTTAATTCCACAAATGTTAAAAGTAATCAAATAAAACTGGATTAATTAGATTATATATAAAATTTCATATGGATATTTAAGCTATACTCACTAGAAAATCATGAAATTCTAATGAAATAAAAGTGACATGACATCAACAAATACCACGCTTCATGCCCCAATATGCATCATTTAAGTATGTCCTCCAAGTCCCTGGATCCATACACTCACTAAACATTTATGAAGATCTGCTTTCATTATGATATGAACAGAATCTATGACATTAATTATTCCCACAAACTGTCAAAAAATGACAGAATAAAACTCAGTTTATTATTGCACACAATTCATATAGTATGAACTTTTAAACTATACTCATTTGAAAACATTATGTAATTCTAGTAAAATACAAGTAGTTTGACGACCACAGACATACAAATACCATGCATCATGCCCCCAATTACCAAAAACCAAGAAAAGCAAGAACAGATACAGAAGAATCTTTACCAGTTGTACGGCCACTAGCATAAAGGGAGAGCACTGCCTGGATGGCAACATACATAGCTGGAGTGTTGAAGGTCTCAAACATAATCTGTGTCATTTTCTCTCGGTTGGCCTTGGGATTGAGTGGTGCTTCTGTGAGGAGAACAGGGTGTTCTTCTGGGGCCACACGTAGCTCATTGTAGAAAGTGTGATGCCAGATCTTTTCCATATCATCCCAGTTGCTAACTATGCCATGCTCAATTGGGTATTTCAGAGTCAAAATACCTCTCTTGGATTGAGCCTCATCACCTACATAAGCATCCTTTTGTCCCATTCCAACCATCACACCAGTGTGACGTGGACGACCCACAATGCTAGGGAACACAGCCCTTGGAGCATCATCTCCAGCGAATCCAGCCTGCAAAATTTAACATAAATCAACACCAAAAGAGAAAGATCATCAACAACAACCAAAACCCAGTAATCAGAGTTTCAAACAAGGTCTGCGATCGCCATTTCAATGCTTTTATTATCATTATAACCACATTTCAACTGCACTATCAGCAATTTTTCACACAATGCCGTAACAACAACTGCACTAACTTTTAGTCAGCAAGTTCTCACAGCATTAACATGACGAAATACAACTGTGACCGCAACTCAAACGTTTCATAGGCAAAAGATCAAAGAGGAACACGCAATAATTGATCCATATATTTACCTTGACCATTCCAGTTCCATTATCACAAACAAGAGGTTGGATATCCTCACCATCTGCCATCTTTTACTGATTGCTGCAAAACGAATCAGACATTACAAAAACTCTCACAAAACAATGAAACAGAAGCAAGAATAATTCATGTGTCTCAGTAAGCTACAATTTTAAGATCTGGGGTTATTATATATGTGTCAGATGATGAAAAAGATTTGTCAAAAATGCTGCATTTTCAATATGATCAGAGTCTCACATAAAAAGTATGATGAGTGTACAAGGAGTGGAAATTCTAACGAGATTAATTGTCACCTTGGAAGAATTGATGATGGAATGTGTGAAATAAGGATAGAAGAAAGTGGAGAATGTGTTGTTATGAGTACCTTAGAATTTCCGAAATGAAGGAAGCTACGTGTACGTGACTTATGTGTTGTACTTCCTATTTTTAAGGAACGTGGTTTTGTGTGGCTCAGGTATCAGCAGTAGTGTCGTTTAAAAAAGGAAAGTTGTGGCAAATGAAATGCGACTCAAATGAACCGCAAATGCGATTTTGGAAGATCTTCACCGTCCGTTTCGTTTCCCCATATCTCATCCTCGCGCGTCACGTTTCTTGTTGGAAATAGCTGGCACTTTTTCTCAATAAATACATCAAATTATTATTGACTTTGATTTTTCAGAAGTAACCACTAATCTAATCATTCACAAATTATTTGGATAAGAAAAATAGTTTTTAAATTAGAAAATGAAAATTTTTGAAATAGTTTTTATTTTTTAAAGCTAATTTTACCTTTTTTATCAAATAAAAAATCGATTTTTTTTAATTTTATAGTTTCAATCTCTACATTTTCACCATGAAAAATTGCACAAAAAATAAAAACATTGGGCATTCTCTGTCTGAAAACAGTAAAGTGATTCTTCTCAAATTATTTTCTCCCAAGAAGTGGGAGCTATTCCCTTCCTTTCATTTACTTTTCCCTACCATTCACTTTTGTGAGATTTCTTTTACTGTGCATTTTAAAAGCAATCTTCGTTTTTTCTTCATTTATTGAATTTAAAAGAATGGCTAAATTATGCAATGATTATAACGTAAATTTACTGTGTACTATAATGTCTTAGTTTTTACGATAAATATTTTAAAATTGTCAAATATAAGATTTTGTATATCAATAATACATAAAAATAAAGTTTTAAAAGATTAGATATAAAGAATCAAAATTCTTTTAGCTGCACATGATTCATTGAAAAAAATGGACATAAATTCCCTTTTCTTAATAACTTTATTTAGACATTAAGCTTTAAACGTGACAGGCTCATACATGGGGGCAGTCTATTCATTCAGTGCCAACTCTGCAAAATATCATAAACTCTGCTGGAAACTGTACTAATTGATTAAAGAGAATGAGGTAAGGATGTTGGAATCACAACCATCTTTTACACACACACACACATATATATATATATATATATATATATATATATATATATATATATATAAGAAAATCTTATAATGTTTAATTAAGATTATCAGGATTTTATTTGGAGGACATCTGATACTATTCCATTGAGATTGCAAAATACTAAAAAAGATTCATATGGTATCTAAGATCATACAAATTTTAATAAATTATTTTATTGATTGTTTTTTTATGAATTATTTTACTTTTATGGATTTTTTTTGCAATATTTTAGTTTGTGTATAAATATAATTTTCATAAAACATTATCATTTTGAAGATAATAGCATGATGTTTTGAAGAAAATTAGTTATCAATAGCCTCATGATCCAAATGGTGTATTTAGAGGATCCGATCCACACAAATTTTACATCATTATTACATTTGATAAATCAAAAGTGCAATTAAACCAACTTATTTGATGATAAAAACATAAAAAACACTTTTCTTTGCTTTCAAAATATATAATGATAATACAAAGGGATCATTTCAATTGATTTAGAAAAATGGTGGAGTGATGAAAAAAATATGAAGGAAGGTTTACAATTTGAATGAGTCAAAGTAAAAGAAAAGTTTGAAAATTGAAATTGGGTAAAAAAGAAATTACACGTAGAAGATTATAAAGTTAGAGAAGAAATTAAACATGATGAATTATATTAGTAATCTGGCAAATTATATTAGGAAGTACAAAATTATATTGTTGAAAAATAAAGACACATAATTAATATTCAATTATTTTATAAAATAGAAAGATGGTGTTGGAAAATAAAAAGACATATAAGAAGGAACAAAACACAGCCATGTTAAGAAGAGCTTTTTGATTTACAGAACATGCCGAAGGTGACTTAAGAAACATACCTGTGGTCCATCTTTGACATTTTTGGAAAAGAGATTAGATAAAAGCACATGAATGTGTTAGTTTTGTAAAATATATTGGACGCTCATATAAAATGTATTAAAAAAAAGAAAATATATGTCTGAGATATCAGTCCCTTTTTTAAAAAAAATAAAAAATAAATTTGCTACCAAAACACTTTTGGGCATAATTCACCCCCTTAGGATGAATCAAAGGTTTTTTTCTTTCCCTTTTTTTATGTTCTTAGTTTCAAGATTTTGAGAAAAAATGAACAAGACCAAGTTCACCAGACTCTTTCATTCCACTCATCACTTGCAACGCAAAGCTCGCACCTTTTGGGAATCCGTCAGTCCCATGAAGTTTACCTTCTCTGCTTCACCGTGAATTCTTCCACAACTTTTTTTTTTTTTTTCTGACACCCTTTTGCTCGCAGAGATGCAACGAAAACTCGAGAAGATTCGGAAGACTTCGTGCCAAACAAACACTGCTCCGCGATGTCAATGCTTACGCGCAATTCATGTTTCAGGTTAGTGTTGCTCAGCACGTTTTGGTGGGTTTTCAAGTTCTCAACAAAACACTATTCACGGAAAAAATATATTTTTATTGGGTATATGTTAAGGTTCAAACAAAAGTAATTAAAGGGCAAGTATAATTTTCACCATTAACTACCTTTAAAGAGACATCTCCATTGGGACCAAAAAGCTACCTCCTTTCAATATTTCAAAGCGGATAACAGAGAAGTAACTATGTTGGTGTATTGGAAAAAAAACGTGAGGTTTACCTAAACACACCCTTATTCTCCTTATAAATCAGCTGGGAAACTGAGTCTGTGTAGAGAAATTTCTCCATTAGCATTTTAGTAGAGAAAAAAAAATGAAATCAATTTCCCCACAAGTTAAAATTAGCCTACACATGAGCTAATTGTAGAAGTTATTTCCTATTGACTTCTCTAAAATCTAATTTTAACTTACGTAGCTTGAGGAGAAGATGGTTTCTTTTTTCCTTCTTTTTCCTTGAAGTCTTGGGGTAAAGTTTCCTCCAGATTTACCCATTAGTCAAATTGATTGTTTCCATCTCTTCTTGATCCTTTTCCCATAAAAAAAAAATTCTTCTCCGCTTCAAATTCCAACACCAGCTATCATTTTGCTATTCCCCTATTCCATCTATGAAGATATTTTTATCCTCACAAACCATAAAATCTAGGAAAAGATCAAGCCTTAATTTAACTTGATCAGCGCACCTTGGCTTCCTAAATTTTTTGTCAGACATTTATTTTAAAGACAGAACCTAGGTAAAGTTCCTTAGATTAGATGTCTTAGGTGTTATTCTCTGGTTAAAATTTGAGTGTCATCTTGGTAACTTGTGCTAGTAAGGTCCACATTTAAAGTCAGAATTGGTTTCTGAGTGAAACTTCAATTATAATTGGAGAAAAAAACAGCAACAATACCTAAGCAACAATACCTAAAGAACTGCATCTAAGTCTTAAAATAATGGAATTTAAGCCTAATTCAACATGTATAGTCAATGTGGACTCTTTTCAATGTGGATTGGACATCTCAAAGATGGGATTAGGGGGAACCCGATAACAGGTGACACGAGACTCAACCACTTTTTGGGATAGGTTCTCAACGACTCCAATACCATTTTAAAGAAGTAAAATTTAAACCTAATTCAGATATTGTAAAACTGGCTTTAAAATAAAGTTTACACCCACTTATATACTATATGATTTGGCCTTATCCATTCAATGTGAGCTTTTCAATACTAAGTTTGTCATTTCTTTTATGTTATAACTTTTTGATGACAACATTTCCGTTGTGAACAGAATTTCTGGCAGACTTAATTGTGCCACTATAACTGCTTTTGCGTTTGTCCAATCTGGACTATAACCTTTTATATATTACTGGCTAATATTCTTACTTTTCAGTTATATGATGATTTGTTAACTGTTTGTTCGCTATATTTTGTAGTGGAACCATATAGTTCTCTTATACATTTTGGATAAAATTTGTATTGCTATACTCCCCCCAATATGATGATGTTGAGAAGTCCTTAGTATCATTATTTTTATAGCTTTTTAATATGAACTCTTTTGGCCCTAGCTTTAGATGGTTCCCTTGCATGCGTTCTTTCCTGTATTTGTTAGTTGTAAGATGTTGCATCTAATTCTTGTGCTTTCTTTTCTTCCATGTCTTAGAGTTGGAAAGGGGATGTTGATGAGGGTGATCCTTCTCCCAGTCAAGGCCCTTCATGGTTCAGAAAACACTCCAGAAGGCACAGGAATGACAATCAAAGATCAAAACATCAGTTCAGAAGTAAGGACGCTTGACGTAGTTATGCTATAATAGTGTGTGTCTACCTTGCAATACTGGCTCTCTTGATTAGTGTTTGTTAAATGATTTCTTCTTGAAATCTTCTAACTGCATCTTGTCTAGAAAACTTCCAGTCTGCTTGTGTAGGATGGGTGTACTTAACTAGTAGATATCATGTAGCTGTTTTGGTTTAACTTGCATCACAAGTTTTCTTAAACAAGCCACAGTGTGTTTTTTGATTTGTGGTGAAAAGAAGATTCTGGATATCAATGGGCTTGTTCTGGATTCATGTTTCAAACAAACTTGATGTCTTTCAGGAGATTATGAATTTTGCAAAGATGATTTCGATGTTGAAACTGTTTTTCGCTGTGCTTTTGGTGGCAATCGATCTTTCAATTGGTCCTTTATAAATGAGGAAAATCCTCGGAGGAGGTCGGGAAACTTTTCTAATTACGGAAAATCTTGGAAGTGGAGACATCGAAGTGAAAATGAATATGGAAAATCAACTGAAGCAGAGTCAGATTGTTCACATTCAGATTTAGCTTCATATAGATTAGTCCTTGGATTGAGTGCTTCTGGTCCTCTGAAACTTGAAGATGTGAAAAATGCGTCAGTTCTTTTCTGCTTCCTCTTGTGTGTTTTCTGAGTTCTTTTGCACTTTCTCTTCAATGTATTCTAAACAACCTTATGAAAACAGATACCGGATATCTGCTTTAAAGTGGCACCCAGATCGTCATCATGGCTCTTCTAAGGTATTGCCAGGCTCTAATAGTTGAGTAATTATCTCATTTTTGTTCTTTTCCTTTTGAAGAATTTCTGTCTTACATGTTGAGTTGAGCTTACTAATTATTTTAGTTATTATGCATGTTTATAGGTTATAGCAGAGGAAAAGTTCAAGCAGTGCAGTGCTGCTTATCAATCTTTGTGTGATAAGCTGGCCTTGTATTAGGGACTAAGTACTTGTTTTCTCTTTTTTTATTCAAAGGGAGAAGTCAAACTGTAGTATCAAACAGTTTGCAGTAACTTACACACATTGTTCAACCAATGATTTTTTTCTGTATATGTAGTAGCCATAATCATGCAGCTTTAGGAGTAAAATTCATAAGCTAGAAACATATATTATGACAATTTTACCTAGTTAATTAACATTCTTTTTGTTGTTTTTCGGTTATTTAGAAAATCAATCAGAAAGGAGTTACCTTACATGTGATACATGCCATAGTTGGCCATTGTCATTGTAGTTGAGTTGCCAGCATAGTCCTTTTCTTCCACCTGAAAATAAAGCAGGTTATTTATTATTGACAAAAACCTGTCATTTTAAGAAAACAGAGAAAGGTCACTTGTGGCTTAAAACAAGCCAACAAATTGGTTGAGTCATATGAAAATATTGATTGACCTTTCATACTCATGTGATATACAAGAATTGATACTAGATTAGAAAGTGTTCTTTACTGAAATAAATCTCTTTTGTGTGAAAATAATGTTGTTTAAGTGAGAAATATTCTCAAAATTAGCCTTTTCTCACTTGAATTAATCCATTTACAGTTATCGGGATTTAGTAGGTTAAACATAAAAGATAGTCTTTTACATGCCATGTATTTTGAATTTTGATTATATCATATTTGAATTTGAATAAACAGTTTAGTCAACAATTGGGTAAGAGAAACAAAGATAAACTTTTCTCAATCTGTGTTCTATTCATCATTGTCAAACTAGTTTTGTATGTTACAAGATAAATTTATGCTTTTGTATAATTACAAATTCTAATGAATAATTTATTGAAATATAAAAATGATAATTTAAAATAAGTAAATATCCTAAAATATATAAATTATATCTTGGAATTAAAAAATAATTTAAATTATTGTACAAAATTAGTTTTAACTATTGATCATTTCTAAATAAAAGAAACATTGAAATTTAGTTAAGAAAGAGCTTAAAGAGAATAAATTGAATATAGACCATTGAAAAGTTCGAATATGCATATAAAAGTAAGACTATTTTGTAAAGATTTTAGGAAAGTAAAATTTTCTTTGAAAATTTGAAATTAGCGAATAAATTCCACCTTTAAAATGAGGAAAAACAATATGAAAGATGAGACGCACCATTAGAAAGGTACATTTGAATTTACAATAATAATAAAATAAATAAATAATAAGGCTTAAATTATTTTTGGTCTTTATAACTTTGTGTACGTGTAATTTTACTTCCTGTAAAAATTTAACATTACGTTTAGTTTTTCAATTTTTAAAAATTTAGTAATTTTAGTTTGTGCTAATACTGTTTTCAATTTCTAATAAAAAATGTTAAGGAGTTCATAAATGATGAAAGTATTACTTACTGGTTTAAAATATTAATATTAATTTTTAATAATAAATTTTAACATTATTATTACAAGAATATATTGAAGGTTTTTTTTTTATAACAATTAAATAAGATGATATATCATATTAGATAATATTATTTTAATTTATATACTTAGATACCAAACGTGTATAAATTTTTATCAGACACATTAATGTGTATTAAAATAATTTTGAAATTGATATACAGTAAGCATAGAAATGTTGGAAAACACACAAATCAATAAAAATAAATAAGTAAAAAAGACAAGCCCATATTTATTTGTTTTCATAGAAAAAATATAAATATGTATAAAAGATTAATTATAAATGAATGGATGATATACTTAAATAGTATTTATTTCTATTTTGCTATTCACTTACTTACCAAAAGTGAATTAAATTAAAATACTGTGACATCATATTTGTTGCTCACATGTCATTTTCATTGCTTCATTGCTGTCGAAATTTGAGCAGCACAAATCTTCACCGTCCAAAATATTTTTCACTTAAAATCCTAAACAAAATGCAAGTTTGTAAACGGTGAAAGATGAAACTCCATCACTCTACAGTTATGCCGCAACAGTAGAGGATAGGTTCCTTTTCTGTTCCTCGATTCACTTCCTCTCCTTCTCCTTTTGTTTCTTGTCTTTCAGAATCTCGTACAAATCAAGGGCTCTTCTCTTCTGTTTCAATCTCCTTATGGCTTCTTCTTCTGATCACTCTCCTTCATCATCTCTTCGTTCTACTGTGAGTTACTGCAACTGTTGAATTATAACACACAACGAATATTGCTCTTCATTGTTTTAGTCATATCAAATCTTTGGAAAATCAATCCTCGTATGTATGTTTTTTAATGTTGAAATTACGGCATGGATAACTACCTCTACACACTTTTATTATCTATGTACAAGTTCATTTTAGTTTATACAGTTTATGCAGAAATTTATCGGTGCTAGCTTTCTTATAAACTATTTGATCCTACTAATTGATTGAAATCCCGTTGCAACCTAGTCAGGGGAAGGTTTACTTATATAGTAGTTTTTGTGAGATCTTTAACAAATCTCACTTACATTTATGATTAAGTTTGATGAGTGTGTTGTGTGAAGGATTTGACTGGTTGTTGTGGTGGTAGATAGATGAGTAACTCTACTCTTTTATATCGTATATAGTTGCATTATGGATTGGCCTATTGATTTTATAAGAATGCCCCTTTTTTGCAGCAGATTTTCCATGGACTAATCAGAAAGATATCTTAACTCTGTTAAAATCTTGAAGTTACATATCCCTATACTCTCTACAAATGTCATCACCTCCTGTCCTATGAGAGTTACATACCCACAGAAATCTAAGGGTTTTGGTACAGTTATTTTTTAGGCCAGTAGCTTAATGAGTTTAGTCACACTAATGGGGAGAGAGAAAAAGAGAGTTTTTTCAATAATAGTACCATAATCCTTACATTTCTGATGGTACCTAGAGTTTCTCTGATCTTATAGCTATTGGTCTTATTGTCAAGTTCTATTACAATGTAGGGAGATGTTCAAAACGTTAAGTTCTGTCAGTGGTGTGGTGGTCCAACGAAGCATGGAATACCTGAAGGAGAAGAGAGATTCAGAGCCATATGTACCAGCTGTGGGAAGATTGCCTATCAGAACCCAAAAATGGTAAGTGCTTAAAAAGTCATACCACAATTACTTTCCTGCAATATAAGAAAACCTTGTTTTCTCCTCAAATCTCACATCGTTTCTTATGTTATTAAAGAATACTGTTGCAATTTTCAGATTTGATTCTATTGTTTTAGTTGTAATTATATGGAAAGTGGTACAGTTTTGTGGATTACCTAACATTCTATTCAAGTTGATAAAGTATGAGACTTTAGACTGAAAGTATTTGACAGTTAGTACTTATTAGTTATGACTTGTTATTTTAAATATTATGACTCTTACTAGATTTTTAAGGTAAATTTCATGCTTGCATTGAGAAAAGAAAATGAGGTTCAATCTTGATTTAGCATTAGTTGATTTGAGGAAGCAGATTGTTATATCAGATTTTGGGCTTTGTTTATCATGTAATGCATAGATTTAGTTCTGATGTTGATATGGTTCATAATTAATCGCATGCTAATTGTTTTAAAGTGGTATGCATTCAAGTCTCATTCTCTGAGTGAAGTACTTCTGTTTACTGCAAAACTGGCATGCATATGCAAAAATAATTTAGGATTTGGAAAAGATTAGGAGCTAGTTTGGATAAACCTCTCAAAATGTAGCATCTATAGGGGAAGGAAATAAAATGAATTAAACGGTAAAATAAATCAAACTTCTCCCATAAAATTAAACTCAACTTCTGCACTTCAACTTATAAAATGGGAGCCTAAAAAAATTGAGGTATACAGGTTGATTTCAACTTATGTGAAAAAATTGACTTATTTTAATTTCTTTGGTTCATTTCTTTTTTTCTCCTGCAAGTGCTTGTTGAGAAGTTCAACAAAAGTAAGCTGTATTTTAAAATTGACTTTCATCTGGACAAATAATTGTACTAGTTATATACTATTCATTGTAGCAGTCGCAACCAAACCCATAGAACTGTGCAAGCAGACCCTCTGCACAAGACTTCCAATTATTGAGAATGTCCAGATATTAAAAGACCACAAATTTGCACCAGCCCTTTTATTTGTTTTTTGTGCTTTGTTATGCAATTATAATATTTTGAAATATTAAAGTTGTGCCCTTTATTTTTAAATATTACGGGTGCAGAGGCCAAATTTTCATGATTATAGCATCCAAACTTTTAAAGACGGCTCTGCTCTCTACTTTTCTTCTGATCATTACATGCATTTGGATGACAAAGTAGGTAGTCGGTTGCCTCATTGAACACGATAACAAGGTCCTCCTTTGCAAGCGGAAGATTGAACCATCTTATGGCCTATGGTAAGATTTCACTCCTATTTGTACTGAGTATTTTCATTCATTCCACTTACATTCTTGGGAAACCTACTCAGAATGTCGTATAAATGAGGAAGAATTATAGTGAACCAGAAGGAAATAGGCATGACTGTAACTAACTTCTTTCAAGGGGAGAAATTATGTTGTACGCCACAGAAAAATACAAAATGATAGAAGAGTAGAGTGAGACAATAAGTGATGAAGAATTTGGTGATTATGGAGTGAATAGGAGATATTGTGGCCTCCTCAATTCCCTGTGTTATTGTATCTCTTTCCTTAAGTTCAGTCTTGTAATTCATTGTAAATCCATCTTGATCAGCACTGGAATCTTATTCATAAGCTGGTTATTGTGAAATATTACAGTACACACTTTTTCTGCATGAACATATAATGTTGGTACCACGTGTGTTCTTTATAAAAACAGAAATGCTAATAATTTTGTGTTATGAGAATTGCTTCTCTTATCATTGGTGAAGTATGTTGATTTCATATTTTGGTGTCAACAAGGACACTTCCTGCTGGTTATCTGGAAATTGGAGAGTCAGCTATGGAAGGTGCCATCAGGGAAACAAGGGAGGAAGCCAATGCGGACGTGGAAGTGATTTCTCCCTTTGCTCAATTAGATATTCCTTTAATTGGCCAGGTAACCAAGAATCAGCATTTATTTATTATTTTACCCTTTTTACTTGATCTTCTAATGTAGCTACAAATTTTTAGTCATGGTTATGGCATGTTTGAGGCAGACTTATATAATCTTCTTAGCAAGGTTGAAGAACCCCCATTTTTCACCTGGTCCAGAATCATCAGAATGCCAGCTTTTCCCTCTCAATGAAATACCTTTCAATTCTCTATCCTTTTCATCAATGGTGGTCACATTAAGTTTGGTATGGTTCAGATGCTTGAACATTTTTTTATGCTTTAGGTCTTATTTTTTGCATAGTAATAATGTATCTTATGGTGTTTTCTCATGGCTGTAGTATGTTGAAGATATGAAGGCAGGAGGAAAGCCTAAATTCCATTATGGTACTATCAACAAAAGGTATTTCCATGTTCTGTGGTATTAACATCTTAGCTACTTGATTGACACAAGGATTGCTACATTAGTGTTTTGTCATTTGTGTCACATGTTGGTTCAATCCTTCACCTATCCAGGAGTTTGTCAACTAGGCTCTTGATTGAATTTTGTCTAGGTCATCCTTGCCAAAACAACCTTATTTGTTCAAATGTGTAATTTTCTTTATGGGTTTTGTTAGGCCTGGTACTAGTGCTTCTGACATTTATGCCTATACACTGGATCATCATATGGAGTCATGATTCATGAGGAGCTGGTAAATTCTCTCCTGCGCATATATACCACTAAACAAGATTAATCTTAATAAATAATAATAGTAATTATCTTTTTATCATGATTACTTCTCATTAACTTAACATCTTGCAGCACAAAGTATTTCAAATATATGAATATTGTAAGCGGGTGGATCAAAGAACTCCTCGTTAAGCAGTCTTTTGTTAGTACATTCTGGAATCCAGATTTTTAAATCAGCAGTACTGGCATGACATCTCATTCAATATGAGAAATTCAATCATTGATAAAACTGTACAATTATTTGTCCAGCATTGTTTGTCCAGATGAAAGTAAATTTTAAAATATTATTGATGTACAATTCTTGATGATTACCAGCATCCCCTTCTTGGTTATATCATATATTTATTGTTAATTCTCCGAAGAACTTTTTTTTCACCGAATTCTAAATTCTTTGTTCCACTCAGAAAACCAAATTTGGAGCCAGGTTTTCCAATATTGTTCTTTTTTCTTTGATTATAAATGTTAATTTCTGAAATATAAATTTATTTTTCAATCTTAATGTGTTCAATGTTTATTAAATATAATGAATACGAATATTTAAATTAAAAAATAAGCATATAAAGAATTAACAGTCATTCTTCAATGTGCAACTTCTATAATAGTTAAAAGATTAATTGTTCCAACAAATTACATAACTATTTCCATTTTAAATGATAAATTCGCTTTTTAATTGAATACATATATATATATTTCAAACGAAAATAAATGCATTTGAGAAACCAAACTCAGAATTTCTCTAACTAATAACTAAATTCTGATTGATTTTCCATCCAAGTGAAAAAAAAAAACAAAGGCTCATAATTTTCAAATAAAAACTATGCTATGTTTGTAAACAATTAGACAAAGTTGCTAGTAAAAAAACCTCTAAAGAATATAGAAGAATGATTCTGTTTCAAAAGCCAAGGCAAATTTTAGTAAGTTCAATTTTCAGGCAAACTCGAAATACTAGTAAAATCTTCCAAAATAACGAAATAAACCCAACAACAAAAACATATAGTAAATACTAATATTTATTCAGACATTTTCACTTTTCACTATCAAAGTTCCAACCGATGTATGTTTAAATCTTCTCTACATAAAAAAAACTAGGCAAAAACTGTGACAATGATGCTTAAGTATTTTAAAAAAATACATATTTTCATATACGATAAATAAAATTAAAAGATCCATCAACATCCTTGATAAAAAAAGAAATGAAGTGTAATTGTTTTTTAGGATTAAAATTAACGAGTAACACTTCCTGTAAACCTTATCTTCATTTCAAAAACAAAAACCATCAATGATTCAGATGGTTCTGTACCTTCAAACTATAGGCAAAAACGTTCTTCATTTTAGAAAAAATGAAAAACGAAATGGAAAACTCTTTTTCACCAGACAAAAAGATCAAACACGTAAAAGAAGACCATCAGAAAAATAGGATCATTGCATCAGGAAATCTCAGACGACCGTCGTGAGAAAATGTAAATCCAAATTCATCACATGGTTTTCAAGAGGAACAAGAGGATTCAAGAAATGAATAGAAGAAAAAACAACAAACGCTAAAGAACCGAACAGAAACCTAGGCCGCACATCACAGCTCGAATCCTTCGGATTTCGAATGAAAGAGAAAAGTGCGGAGACCGATTCAGCAAAGGGATTTAAAGGGGAAGGATTAGGGTTGGGAGGGAAATGGGAATGCGTAGGGTTCGTATTGACGATTTTACTTGGTCTTTTCTATTAAGGCCCAACTACAGTTTGGGCTGTCTCTGGGCTCACGGGCCTTAGTTTACCCTTTCTTTCTCCTTTTTAACTGTCAAAACATAGTATTCACATTTTTTTTTTATAATTTTATTATTTTTATGAATAAATAAATTAAAAATAAAAATAAAACAATTTAATATATATATATATATATATATATATATATATATATAATTTTGTGAAAATAATATTAAGACAATTGGGTAACTTTTTTTTTTAATTATTTATTTTATTAAATAAATCATTTTTTTAATTTATTAAAAGATAAAATTATATAATTCAGAAATAACACTAAAAAGAAGCTATCCTAAAAAGAATTATTCAACTATTTTATTTTATTAAATAAGAAATAAATTATTTTTTATTTACTAAAAAGTAAAATTGTCAAATTAAAAGATGATATCGCAATTAAAGTAAAATTGTCCTTTTTTTTGTATAATGATATAGATTATACCTGTGTTGATCTTTACACAATAAATATTTATTTTCGTTTTTAAAGTACTTTTAAATCGATTAAATTAATAAAGGTATAAATTATTTAGTTTGATTATTGTATTAGATTTTTTTAACTCAAATAATTACGACTAAAATTATCATTTACAATAGTAGTCAAATTAATTATTCAGAAAAATACAATTTTTAAAAACAAACAATTAATTACGATACTAATTTATCATAATTAATTTTATTATTATTATCATTAAAATAAGAAAATATATTCTTATATCAATTTAAGGAAAATTAGATTATAGTTATATGTGATCGTGGTAGGAAATTGATTATTTTGCAGCACATATTTATAGATAATTTAAAATATATTTTAAAAGATATTGATTTATGGATGACTTACTCTTGAACACTTGAAGTGATTTTGGATTTTGTGAATAGTTTATTACTGTAGCATACAACTTTTATTTTGTTTGTCTCTTATAACCAGTAGTTAGATTAACTATTTAATAGATTATTCTTTTCCATGTACTCTTTACGACCGTATTGAAAATTGAGGGATAAATACATACGACATGTCCACTCATGTTTCCTAATGTAGGTTATTTCCAATACTTTAAACATTGTCAAAAGATGAATACAAGCTTTTTATTAAAAGTAAAAAAAGTACTCGCATTTTAATTTGATAAATACTTTTTTAATAACTTCATATAATGGATATTATTGTTTTTATAAATCTACATAAAGTTTAAAAAGAAGAAAAAAAGGAAGACAATAAAAAGAGAAACTTTTGTATTAAGTATGAATAACATAGACCCTACCTCACGAGGTCAGACCTGGATTTGCTGTAAGTTTGATGAGAAAATCGATATGATAGAGTTTGATCTTATAAAATGATTTAATTCTGACAAGTGAATTTTAAATCTAATTAACATTATAAAATGATTTGTAAAATAAGATTTATACTTACTTATATATTATTATAAAGTCTTTATTTTTAATTAATGTGTGATTTTTAATAAAATACTTCATAATAATTTTATACATGTCAAATAAATTATAAAAAAACAGATAATTAAAATAGAAAAAATTATGAAAAAAATACAAGTTATATATATATATACTTGTTTTCATTCAAAAGACTTCAATATGACTTTAGTTAAAAGAATCCGACTTTAGTTCTATTCGAACAAATTGAGAAACATGTTTAGAATTGATATCATACTGTAAAGTATAATTTTGATATCCGATATAGAAATATAATTTTAATATTCTTCTAAACAAAATATAACCGATTATTATATTTTTAACCGGTCAAACAACTTGAACGTCACATTCAGGATTAGTTTAATATCTTGTAGTATGAGATCAAGTGGCAATATAATTTCCTTCACAGTAAGATGGTAAACGAACAAATAATTTCGTCTACATAATACAAAGAAAGTACAAAGCCCGTGTGAAATATATATCATCAAATGTCTAAACAAATTTACAATGAAATTCTAATAAAAGTAATTACAATTTTAGTATAATACTTAACAACCCATATAATGGGATTAAACTCTACTTTTGAACTATTCAAGCAATGATCCATCACGAAGGAAGATCAAGATCATACAATTATCAAAAAAACACTTTCATTTTGAAGACACGTTGCTCAATGACATGCAGCAACAACACATTTATCAGAGTTTACGTATTTACAAAGAAAAGCTAAGATCTGTGAATCCAAGAGTGGTTCAAAATCTACAACTAACCAGGATAATCTTGATGATCTCCATGAACTAGTTCATCATCTTCCAGTGATTTCTGTGAAAGGAGTGAGTGTTCCCTGGATGAGGGAGCTATCTTCAGCTTGTTTGAAGGATGGAGGCATAGCAGGCCACATAAAAGCTGGTCTTTCCTGAGGCACTTCAGGTGGAGCTGCTTCACCATTCAGAACCTGAAGAACAGTTCTCATGGATGGTCTTTGATGTGGATTTGGATGGCAACAAGCCAAGCCAAGAACAAGAACACACTCCACCTCTTCCTCCTTCATCTCATCCTTCTTCAACCTTACATCAACAGCACCAACTACTTTTCCCTTCCCATACAAGTCCCACACCCAATACACAATGCTGTTCTTGTAGTCATCTTGTGCATACACATTCCCTGGCCTCTTTCCACACATCACTTCCAACACAAGCACACCAAATGCATACACATCTGTCTCCACTGTTGCCCTTCCAGTGAGAAACGTTTCTGGAGCCATGTACCCCGGTGTTCCTGCAATCTCTTTTGTAGAGTGATGTGTTTCATTTCTCTGCTGAATTGTTCTAGCCAATCCAAAGTCTCCCAACTTGGCATTGTAATCTGAGTCCAGCATTATGTTGCTGGCCTTGATGTCTCTGTGGAGAACCCTCTTCTCACATCCATTGTGAAGGTAGTCAAGTGCTTGAGCCACCCCATGTATCACTCTGTGCCTAGTTTCCCAATCCAGTGTTAGAGAACAGTACCCTCCTTCAAGGCCACAATTACCAAAACTTTTGTCACCAAAGAGGTACTTGTCTAGGCTGCCATTAGGCATGAACTCGTACACAAGGAGGAGCTCTCTATTCTCATAGCACCAACCAGTGAGTTTCACCAAATTTCTATGGTGAAGCCTTCCAATTGTTGTCACTTCTGCCACAAACTCTTGCTTCCCTTGGCGTGAGTTCTTGGAGACTCTCTTTACAGCTACCTCCTTATTCTCCAATAGCCCCTTATACACTGTTCCAAACCCTCCTTGTCCAAGCTTGTTTTGAAGGCTGAAACCACCAGTTGCTTTCGTTAACTCCCTTAGCCTAAACTTCTTTGGAGCCATGGAGGAATATTGAATCTGATCCTCTATCCTCGGGTATGCATCTTCTGGCCCCTCTATACGGCGACCCTTTTGCCAGCGCAAGAAAAAGATCACCAACCCACCAATGATAATAGAAACAATCACGGTTGGAACAGTAACATAAACCCACAAGAGACTTTTCTCATTATCTCTAATATCATCACCGCTGAATTCCCACGATCTTACACAGTTCAGCTGCGTGTAGTTACTCGTTGAGGCGGAGAAACCAACGTAAACCTCTTGTTGAAGAAAGGAAGACACATTAAGAGGTGGAGTTACCAAAAGGGTCTCCATAGATTCTTCAGAAGATCCATCCATGGCTCCAAAAACTGATATTATGTCATTGAAGTACTGAATGCGAAATTTGACATGTTGACCTGACGAAAGATTGACCCGAGTGTTTATTAACGAAACCTGTTGGATGGAGTTGATGCTGTTTATGTTGATGCCAACATGATTGTCGGGGCCATCTTCGGTGAAACTGTGTCTTGTGTCAAACTCCACTGCTAGAATACCAGCCTGTGAAGTTCCATTGGAAGTAGCATTTACAATACCAAGCCATCCTCCATCACTGTTTTCTGGGACAGTCCTATCGGAAGTTAAGATGAAGGCCAAACCTTCACCACCAGGGGTAGTTTGTGGATTGATGTTGAGCACAAAAGTGGTGGTGAAGGACGCTATTTGGTTTTGGTTCTTCTTCTGTGTCCAAAGTTGGTATGGCTTTCCGTAGAAAGCACGTCCAGAATAGTTTTGTATAGGACCACGAATATCAGGTGTTACTTGGATGGCATCTAAGTATATTTTTGAATGATCGCTCAGCCATAGACTAGAATCATCATCTGGTTGGAAGGTAGGGAAATTGAAATAAAAACAGGTAACTTTGGTAAGGGCAATGGTAACGAAGAGTGTTGCTGCATATTGATATTTCACTAACCAAGGGAATTGCATGTTTCTGCTTTGAAATGGCAAAAAGTGGCTTGATTTTTGAAGGGTTTGCAATAATTTTAGACAAGGTGAAGAAGGGTCACCAAATAGGGATTAATCGAAGGCCAATTCTGAGTTCTGAAATGTTTATGATGCATCATTCCTTTGTTTATATAAACCACGTTTTGGGTCAATGGATTCATTTTTATTTTTTTTTTGAATTATCTAATTGTCTCTTTAGGATTGCCTTTTCCGGGAAAATTCCTGTTTCTGGTTTGTGGAACGAAAAAGAAAACAATCATGGATGGTGATTTATACCATTAAAATAATATTATATTTAACACTTAGAACGCCGGCAAAAATAGTAGGTATCTTAAACGTATTCAGAAAAAGTTGGATATATATGAATTAAGTAAGAACGCATTGAAATTGAAAATATTTTTTAGTTCGTGTTAACGAAAGTTTTGTTAGGAAAGGTTAAAGTCTTAGTCTCTAATTGGTATAGATTAAAAAATATCTTAAGATGTGTAAACAACTTATTAAATTCTATTACAAAAGGAGCAGATAACATAATGAAACACTAGATAAGTGCTCATGTAAATATTTATGAATAAGTTATTTTACAGTCAAAGAAAATACAGTGAAACTATTTTCATTTAACATGCTAACATCTTTGGAAAAGATTGGAAAAAGTTAAAAATAATTTATACAATATCATAAAGTATTGTCATAGCTTCTCTAACATTTACACAAGTGCTTATGTGAAATACCTATGCATGCATAGAACATGAGTCCAAGAGCCAAAACAATATAGATGGTTTTGATCTTTGACCTGATGAGGAAGAAAGAATTTACCCTATTTCTTAATGATTATTCAAAGGCACATTATCACGTGTGATAGGTGTTTCATCTGGTTTTAACGATTTTTCAATGTTATGCTACTAACCCTTTCAGTTCATAAAAGTCAAGTCAAATTATGTGGCACTGAACCTACCGAGAGTTTGCCTTTAACAGAATATTTCATGTGAGAGGATCAACTAGTTAGACAATATATATAAAATACAATGATGACTTTTTCTATGCTTTTGCTTCAATCTTTACGCATCATAATAATATATAAAATAATAAGTTTGATTGGAAAAGGATAATAATTTTCAATGACTCAATCATCAAGTTGTGTTTGCCAACACCAAAATCACCTTTGCAAGTTTCATTGTTTCCGTTTTCTGAATTTTGTCTCTGGACCTTAAACTCTGACACGGTGTTCTCTTATATAATTTTCTGTCCATTGTAATACCTATTGTAATTCAATATTTGCTACCATAGTCATCGATGGTTGACAAAGTAAAAAAATACATGACAATAGAAATAACTTTTTTTTAATAAAATTAGAAATATTAGACAATTTTTATTGTATTTTTTTAATAAGTCGATATCTTTTATTGCTGTCATTTATGGTGAACACAGGGTGTCCATTGCATAATAAAAATCAAAGCCTCCAAAAATAATTTTTATTGTTATAATTAAAATATAAAAATTATGCAAAACCATTTTGCTATTAATTAATAGTTTATTATAGATACAATATTGTATACTACATTTTTAGTACATTATGTTTAGTATATTATGTATAGTTATAATTAAAATCAATAATATAGATTATCAATATATATTTTTGCGAGATTATGATTAAAAAGTTGATATATTAAAGTATTTTGGGATATCTATTATTGTAGATTACGTGTAATCTACATAAAATTATTAATCTAGTATAGTAAAACATAAATTTTAATTATAAGTTGTTTTGTTGACTATCATGTGAGAATTTGTAGGTTTTACTGATCCTTCCACTATGTTATGTTGAATGAGTATTCATAGCTTTTTCTCTTAAATTATTTCATCCCTCATTTTTTATTGTAATTTTCAGTGTCTTGTATACAAGTTAAGTTGTTTGGGAAAATTACTATTTCAAGTGAGTAAATAATAGATACTCTTATTTATGTTGAAACAAATTTAAAGTTTTTTTTGACCTAAAAATACATTGTATTGACTTGTTCTCCTCTATATCGATGGTTGTGCTAGGTTACCAATGTACCCAAAATCAGTATCTTAATTTTGATGCAATACATAATATATAAATATTTTTATATTATCAACTACTTAAAAATATGATTTTGTAAATGATTATTACTCTATTGGAGGAGAATCCGAATTAAATTTGGATTTCGTTCAATTTGTTCATTTCAAACATTATAACTTTTTTGTTTCCATAAAAACATATATATTAAAAATCTAAATGAAATGAGAAATGGTATTTTTTTAATACTATGTGAATAAGTCTATAAATTATCCTGTACATTAATCAATATATATTGAATGAATTTATTTAATTCATGCATTTGATTATATAATTATATACAAAGTTTGTCCGTTGATACTGCTCTAGTCAGAATTATTTAAAATCTCTTATTCAAAGGTTTGGAATGAGTAGAAGTTGAGTGATATACAAGATAAAACTTTTCAATTCTTTGGCTCACGCTCGATCACTTCAAAAGAAGGGAATGGATTTTCTTGTACCAAAATGGTGTACGACATGTTCATAATGATATCACCGTTTACTTTATAAGAGATTATCTTATATTATATAATTTTGTTAAGAACATTTATTTAAAGGTCAAAACATCTATATATAGGAATGTCACACGAAACAATTAATTCTCTTTCGAAAGTAACTTTTGTTGTCTAGTCAAATATATTAGAAGGGAGGAAACAATAGCATCATGCAAACAAACAAAACTGGGTTTTTTCTTGGAAACTTGGTGGTGAATACTATTCAGACTCAACCACCAAGAAACCAAAAATAGGTGGTTTTCTAACGTTATAAAGACAAATATGAGTATATATATATATATATATATATATATATATATA
>Ga0099825_1001780_pt1 | contig 27962 bp, 11 predicted proteins | sample SiratroredBW_FD_76838 | JGI IMG/M metagenome (GOLD analysis project Ga0099825, IMG submission 76838) | Root nodule microbial communities of legume samples collected from California, USA - Siratro red BW | ecosystem: Host-associated > Plants > Roots > Nodule | place: USA: California | collected...
AATAGAAAAAAAAAAAAAGTAGTTTATTATTTAAAATATTGTGTTTTAAAATAATTATTGAGTTTTTTGTTTTTTTTTTTTTTTTTTTTTTTTTTTTTTTCTATTCTGGTGGTAGTAAGAATCAATCATAATATCACGGAGTATAGATTGCAGGTTTGCAGCAGGGATGTGTGGAAGGAATTAAATGCCTGAGGGTTAAATGTAAGAACAGATTAAGATGGGCTTCTTGTGCATTTGATATAACTCATTTTAAAATTTGATCTGAAAGTATGTACTTTTTACAAGGTCGGAATATTCTACTCCAATTTATTTTGTTTATAGCTTAAGATAATAACATATTTAAAGATAATAGTTACATCAATTTTTATAGGAAAACAATATTGCTTTATTGAAATATCTGTTTTCCATAAATGTATTGACGAAAAAGTGAATAATCCTTTTTCTGGACATTTTAAGGTAACAATAATTTAAAACAGAAATATTCTAAAAGTGACCCAAAATGATTCTTAACTTTATTTTTGTGGTTGAAACTTCTTTCAAAAGCTTTAGTAAAAACAATAGTAAAATTGTTCATAGGGTTATAAGGATCTTTAAGGATGACAATTTCCTTTTGGTTATTATCTACTATTGGTTACGAGTACGATATTTCCATACTTTCCTTCTACACTTTTATAGAAGAAGTAAAAGTATCGATTTATTTTCTTTTCATCTTTTCATCGTACTCTTCTTCACTATTTTGGATTACATAATATGTAATATAATTTTGTGTTTCAAAATCTAAAATACTATTTTTATATTTGAAATTAAGTAATCTAAAATAAATAAATAAATAAAATTGTATTTCGACAATCCGAAACTTAAAATACAATTTTTTTAATTTACATATTTTGAAATATAAAATATTATTTTGGTAATTTTGAAAATATTGAGTGTAGGAAGAAGCATCCTGTTTTCTAGTTAAATGACCAGTAGATTAGTCACCAAACACTGGGCTAAGAAGAATGGGCTACAAGCTTCTCATCACTGTGTCATCCTTCTGGTTCTTTCTCCCTGAGCTCCCATGGTTTTTTCCTGTACCCTCCATGAGTGTAAAATTTCGAAAGTACTCTTTTATGCAATATTGAAAAAATTTCTCATAGAGTGATTTGATAAGCTTTCAAATTATATAATACGGAAGTTAAAAACTTTGGTGTTGCATTTCTGATTACACAATTTGATATTATTTATTTTATATATTATTTAACATAATAAATTATTTAATTCGGAATAATTTTTTATAATATATTTTAGATCGTAGAATTTAAGATGTTAAATAATATTAAAAATAAATAATAATAAATTACATAATCTAAAATGTAACATTAAATTTTTTTAACTTTTAAATTATTTAATTCAAAAATATCCTTTTTTTTTTAGTTTGGATTAATTAGTCCAAAACTTTGTTTTTCATAAAAAATTCTAATCCAGAAGTGTTTTATAATCTGGAGATGTAGGTATATTCACGCCTAGATTGTAAAACACTTTCTGATTATTTTTTTAATAGAAAACAATGTTTTAAATTGTTTAATTCGAAGTAAAAAAACTTAATTATGGATTATATATTTTGAAAGTTAAAATTATTTGTTATATTTTAAATTATATATAACACTAAAATTTTTAACTTTCGAATTTTCTAATCCAGAAAAATTTAAATCACTCAACTCAGTTAATTGCATGCATGGGTGTTTTTGAAACCATGGGAGTGTAGGAAGAAAGAGTCCATCCTTTTACAAACACTAAATATATTCTGCACTCTCAACGTTTCAATTTGAATAGTCTTTTTACTCTACTTTTAACACTCCACTTTTCCCCACTCTCCCCTGTTTGTAACCCAATACCAGAATGCAATGCAGCTGAACTATTAACAACACCTAATTAAAAAGTGTCAGAGCATTCAAATATAAGGTTACACATTTAATCCACATAAAAATACACTAAATAATAGAAAATATAAAAAGAAAATCTAATGGTTAAATTTAAAGTATGCAATAAACAAGAAATAATGTACTGATAACAATCACAAAAGTTACATTATCAGTTCAGGCTTTTCTTTCCCATACTGGTGTAATTTTCAATATTTTCAAAATGGGTAGAAAAAAATTTATTTATCAAAATGGACAGATTCTGCGTCAGTTAGATAGGCATAATTTTAAACTGGTCAAAATAAAAGTGACATGTTGGCAATTTCAATTAATAACATTAATTAAAATTGTTTCTCTCTCTTCAATCATATTTTAATTATTTGATACTAGGATTGTTAAGTTTAACAAAATGAATAATAATAATAATAATAATAATTACATAATAATAATTAACAAAACTATAACATGAATATTAAGACATACAAATTTATTTTAAACTAAAAAAAATAACATAATGATAATAATAATAATAATAATAAAATTTTAATTAAATTTATATGAATTTAATTTAAATAATAATAATAAGAATAATTTCATACAAATTTAATTTAAAAAATAATTATTATTATTATTATTGAATTCACTTATTATTAATTATTATTATTATGTTATTTTATTTAATTTAAAAATAATTATTATTATTAAATTCATATGAATTATTATTATTATTATTATCACTATGTTGTTTTGTTTTAATTTAAAATAAATTTGTATGTCTTAATTTTTTATTACATTTTTGTTAATTATTATTATTAATTTTTTTGTTGATTGTTAAAGTAACAAACACAGTCTTAAATAATTAAAAAATTATTTGTTAATTATTATTATATAATGATTATTATTATTATTATTTTATTAATTGTTAAACCTAACAATCATAATATCAAATAATTAAAAAATGATTGTAGAGAGAGAAAAGATTTTAATTAATGTCATTAATTGAAATTGTTAGCATGTCATTTTTATTTTGACCAGTTTGAAATTATGTCTATCTAGCTGGCAGTATTAGACCATTTTGGTAAATAAATTTTTTTCTACCTATTTTAAGAATTAATATTGAAAAGTATACCAGAATGGAAAAAAGCCATAAGTTCCTCTATTTATAGTTGTGAATCTCTCTAAAATAAAATAAATTTCTAAAAATATTTTTTGTAAAGAAATCTGAAAATATTTTAATCTACTAAACCCCTACTTAAGATACCCATAAAACCTAGTTATTGGAATAAATGAAGAGCAGTTAACATATTCGTAAAAACACTGTTGATATACTAAAAAAATGGATGTATTCTCTTCATTTGAAGTAGATTTGTTAATTGATTCTAGAGTATTGAAAGCTAGAAAATCTATGATAAGAAAACAATAATTTGAAAACTAATTATATTAATATTTAATCATATTTTAAAAAAATTAAATTATTAATATATATTATATCGTTAAAATAAATTTCTGTGAAAGGGGGGTTTATTTGATAGATGTTAAAACATAAATTTTCTTATTTTTATATGCCTTCTCACTTCAAAAAGTTAAGTACCAGAGAAAATCAAATGATTTTTCATTTTAGTGTGAAATTAATATAGGACCTATTATATTATAAGAGGACTCCTCTTATACATTGAGCAAATAAATTTTACCCCCACAATAAAAACTATAGTAAGAAATGTGTTGCAACTTACAGTGGCAACTCAATTAAAGATATCTGATGTTAGAAGTCCAACATAAAAAATTATAAACCATGAAAACTCATAGGTTTATGTATACAAGGAAATCTGTGCAATGTTTTCAAACGTGTTTTCACCTTCTTTGTAAGAACTCTCAAATTAAAAATGAAAAAAAAAAAGAAACTATGTGTTATAAAATGAGTTTCAAACAACAACAAATGCAATAATCCTTTAGAAAACATGCAAGAGGTGAGGAGAAAGAGGTTATTTTTGCAGTTGACACGTGGCATTGATACGGATATAGAATCAAATCGTATAATATAAAGCCTGCAAGCTATAATTTTCATGTGTTATCATGAAATTGCAATTTTTTGTTATCAAACCAATTTACCTATATTAAGCAACCCTAGCTGATACTCATATAGGTTCCCTCTTCAGTTTCAAAACATTTTGTCACAACATCATTGGTGAGGGAAAACCACTATTTCCTGTACAGAAAAATGCTGAACACTTTAATTTTCTCATTTGGTTAATATTCCTTTACATCGAAAAATTAAAAGAAGAAACAGTATAAACAAAAGAAGCAAATAGAATGCATGCAGTTACTCACTATGAGTATATATGGAAGTATTGGGTAGCCCTCAGGCTACATTTATTGCTCTATTAAATGTTTTCTTGTCCAAATTATTTGGTTTGAATATTGTTGTCAAATTTTCAGGAGTAGCAATACTTTTGGAGAACTCAATGAGTACTACACCCAAGAAGTACTTCTTCAAAGTCTTCTTTCCAGAGAAACACTCTGAAAGACTGGTATATATAACAATATGTTAGATAAAATTTACTGATATAGATAACAATTTAGCTAGGTTGTTGCATTGTTTTATACCAATATATGCTGTACCTGTAGTTGATTTCAAAACATTACCATGCAGTTACCAAAGTATTATATCCTAAGTAACGTTGATCATGTTATTGTGTTTTTCCTCAAATTTCAGGTTATTCCAAGTTCTTTTGTGAAGTCTACACGCTTAAGAAGAAGGAGAATCCCAGAAGATATCATCCTCAGAAATGTTAGTGGGGGGGTTTGGTGTGTCAAAACTCGTCTGGTTGGACACAAAATCTACTTTCAAGAGGGTTGGAAGGTTTTTCACGTAGAAAACTGTATAGGAAAAGCAGATTTTCTACTGTTTAAGTATGATGGGACCAATGTATTCAAGGTGGTAATTCTTGAACAATCATCACGCTGCGAAAGGAGAGAAGTTGAAGAAGATGAGGTGATACATATTACCGAAGAGGATGAGAATGAAAAAACTGAGGACTCTATGATGGAGGAGGAGGAGGAAGATAATGATGATGAGAATGAGTATTTTGACGATGAGGATGATGATTATACACAAATGGAAGAAGAGAGTGAAGAAGAACACATGAGGAGTCAAAATCATTATAGTAGAGCCAGCAATAGTAAGCTCAACATTATTTTTCTGCATTTCTTGTCAGCTTTTACTGATGATTGATTTATCTGGTTCAGGGAAGATTGAAGGTCCTCATCTTGAAGGCTATGAATTTGATCCACAAAAGTATATTCAGCCTGAAAATCCATACTTTGAAGCAAAACTGTACAAAAATAGACCCAACGAATTGGTTAGAATTCTTAATGCAGTTTCACTTTCCATAACTCACAACTATTACATGTTCTTGCTTTTCACCTCATTCCTCCTTATTGCAGCATGTTCCAGCAAATGTCTTCAGAGATTCTTCCCTTACTTTTCCAGAAGAGATCACCCTTTCACGTTGCCAATGCTTCAAACGTGAGGTATACTTTTAGTAGTAACTTACCATTTTGACAATTGAATGCATGAACATTTTATCTTGAGAATTTGGAAATTACAGTTGTGTACTTTTTTGTTGGTGCAGGATATTGAAAGAAATGAATTACGAGACAAACATTTGGGGTTTTCACGACAGAGATCAATGTATTCGGAAGTAACAAAAGTGTCTGAGTGGCAAGATGGTCGAGTATGCATTAAAGGATGGGCAAATTTTTGTACGAAGAACAAGATCAAGGACAATGATGTATGCATCTGTGAAATTGTATCAGGAAAAGACCAAATAGTAAGAACACTTCAGGTGCACGTGCTTGGTGCTAGGAACATATGAACACACTAAGCAATATTATCTACCAGTGAAATTGGACTTTGAACTTGCTTATTGTAAATACTTTTATGAACTAATGTTTATAATTTTCTCATTTGGAATGCTTTCTGCTATTTTTTCATGGAATGGTAAACTTATCTGTATTTCATTGCACCATCATTTAGCATAATCTATTCTACTTCTTAACCATTTCTCTTACTCTACTTTGGACAATTTCTGCTGGGATTAATTTAGAATTTCTTTTGTTTTCTTGGCTACTTGACAAATATGAATTTAACTTTTATGTGCATGAGAGATTGGTGAACAAATTTGATGTGGAAATCGCTTTCAAATGTTTTAGGAAGTGGAGCTAAGTAGTATTTGAACATAACAATTAGGTCTCTCATATAAAGACTGAAAGCCTTTACTTTTCTTGGCCTGCTTCTAAATTTGCACCCTAAAATAACAACTGAGTGTCATATCTGCTTTTCAACCAGTATTAATGTTTGTGATAATATAAGAGTGTTTGACTTGTTTATGGATGTTAGTATCTTCTTTTTTACTTTTCTAATTACTGTTTCTTAAAAAAAAAAAAAAAAATTATCATATCCTAAAATTCAATCAAATTAAAAAAAAAAATACAAACTAAATAAAAATTATCTATAATATTGCATACCACTTAGTAGTTTGTTATCACTAACATTCTTCTTTGAATGTATATAAATATTTCAATCACTTATAAATTAATTGGACTCAAAGAAATATATCTTATTATACCTTCAACTCATTTAAAAAAATAGAAGTGCATCAAAGAAGACCAAAAGGAAATTTTAACAATTTGCCTAAACATACCCATAAAACCTGGCTAGTAGAAGGAGCAGTTTCTATATTTGGCTACCAACCACATGGTGTTACACTGTCATTGTTTGTTTGTTGATAAAGACAATATTGGTACATTGCAAAGATCTAAATGATGTACTCGTTGATTTGAAGTAGATTTGTATGTCCATAATTGTTTTTATATGCACTCTCACCTTAAAAGCTTAATATCAGAGTTCAAGAACAAATGATTTTTCTTTATAACATGAAATTCATATAAAACCTATTAATAGAGGACTACTCTTATATACTGACAATGTAAAGGCACCCCAGGATGAAAATCCACAACCTAAACTCTTTCATCTTTTGTAATATAAACATTAAAATCGTTGAAAAATGCCTGACACATAAACATCTTCTTCCTTATCCAAGTTATGAATTCTACTGGGTAATGCATCTTCATTTTAATTGCACAACCTGAATGTTGCAGTTTTGAATTTCAAATATAAAGTTGTATTGTAGCAGTCCTATCTTCATATCTGAATGTTGCATTTTCAAATTTCAAATGTCACACATTAGATAGTTGTAAACTGACTTATCCTTAAATCCGAGCGTATCTCTTTTATTTTAATATATTGAAAAAACATCATATTAATAGGAACAGACTCTCATGTATACGTACATTTTGCACATATTCATTCATCTTCTCATTGCACATTTAAGCCAGAACCAGACAACAAGAAAGACCCCGAGTCATAAAAAAGGTACTGAAAAATTATTTAGGAAGTACATGATTTAAGGTCTTACGGAAAAAAATTGATCTTTTGATTCCATAGTTGAATGTTGCATCGATTCATCTCTTCCTGTTTCATAACTCTATAACAGTTGTTTCCTCAATCAAATAAAACTAACTGAACTTCCTTTTCTTCTACTATAGGTCAATGTAGGTCATCACCAGCACATTAAATTAAAAGAAAAAAAATTATGGACAGATAAATAAGCACAACAATATGGCAATTTCCTACAACAACAAATTAGAGGTGTAAAAATTAGAAGTTCGATTTGCTCTCATGTCTGGGATCAAATAGTAAAAATGTGAATAATCTCTTGATCCATATCTAAACAGGTTTATGAATTTTAAGTTCTATTTATATATTCGTCGAATGAACAGATTATTTTCACTCACTTTAAAAAAAAATACTTTAAATCTAAGATATCATTTAAGTCATATTAATTAAATGAGTTTTAATTTTTAAATACAAAAATTCAATACATAAATAATATTATATGTGTAAGCTTTAATAAAATAACATTATTTTTTAATAAATATAATTATTATTTTAAAAAGTTATATAAGTCCACCAACTTTTTAATCTAGAATTATTTCAAGGCTAAGCGGGTGGAAAAAGAAATGTTTTGATTTAACTACAAATTTTATTATGATTTTAAGTTATTTTATAGATTTTTTGGAGTCAAGCCATTTCAGTACCTCTACAGTAAGCAACATTTCTTGAAACTCAACCTACATTTGTTGAAAAGGTTTAAACATATTTTGTCTGATGTAGAATGGTGGAAGGCAGAAAGTCCCTGCCCTTAGGATGAGTGAACGTGAGGGGTAAGTTGGTGATTTGGCATGAATTTTGTAATTTTGCGGTCCGGAAGTGAATAATTTGGAAGGGGATGGACCTACAGTATAAGTGGAGAAGAAGAAATAGCCGTTGGGACTTAGGGGTGCGGACAGACAACAAAATAAAGAATGGAGAAAAGAACAAATAAATGTGCATAGTTGTAAGGAAAAACTAGCCGTTTGTCTTTGCAACAAAACTACTAAGAAGGAAGGAAAGGGTACACCACATCTACTGTGCCCACCTGACAATGCTCTTCAGTTTTTCCTCTCTCTTCCCAACACAAGATTCCTCACCCCGCGCGCCCCCACTCACACACAATCATCGTCACGTGCCCCTTCTTCACTTCTCTCTTTCTTCCCATTCCTACAAAATCCTCTTCCAACTCTTCATCTTCCTGTTTATTTCTTCTACCCTCTCACACTCTGTCTTATGGATGCTGCTACTAAGACTCACATTCTGTCTCACCAACTAATCAATCAAAGTCTCCTACTTTTTCTTCTTTAGTTCACTTCTTTCTTGCTTCATTCCTTGTCCTACTATTTGTTGTAATGGAGAACAAGACCCTCACCTCAAAATGTTTTTACCGTAAGCATTCTCAAAATGGGGTGAGGAATGCAGCAGAGAGTAGTTTTTTCCGCTTGTTTTTCTTTTTGTTGTTTATGTTGGTGCCGGTGTTTGGTGAAGAGCGTTGGGATGGAGTTGTTGTCACGCAGTCAAACTTCCTCGCGCTTCAGGCATTCAAGCAAGAGTTGGATGACCCTAAAGGCTTCCTGAGAAGCTGGAATGACAGTGGCTATGGAGCTTGTTCTGGAGGGTGGGTTGGTATCAAGTGTGCCCAGGGACAGGTTATTGTGATCCAGCTTCCGTGGAAGGGGTTGAAGGGCCATATCAGCGAGAGGATTGGCCAGCTTCAGGGGCTTAGAAAGATTAGTCTCCACGATAACCAAATTGGTGGTTCGATCCCTTCAGCACTGGGACTTCTTCTCAATCTAAGAGGGGTTCAACTCTTCAACAATAGGTTCACAGGGTCCATCCCTCCTTCGTTAGGTTCCTGTCCTTTGCTTCAGTCTTTAGACCTCAGTAACAATCTGCTCAGCGGGACAATCCCGATGAGCCTTGAGAATGCCACTAAGCTTTATTGGCTTAACTTGAGTTTTAATTCCTTCTCTGGCCCAATACCAACTAGCTTAACTCGCTTACCTTCTCTCACCTACATATCTCTTCAACACAATAATCTCTCGGGCTCTATTCCTAACTCATGGGGTGGTAGCTTGAGGAACCATTTCTTTCGGCTCCAAAATCTGATCCTAGATCATAACTTCTTGAGTGGAAGCATTCCTGCTTCTTTGGGTAGCTTGAGTGAACTCACAGAAATTTCTCTTAGCCATAACCAGCTTAGTGGAGCTATCCCAAATGAAATAGGAAGCCTTAATAGACTTAAGACTGTTGATTTTTCTAGTAATGCATTGAATGGAAGCTTGCCCTCCACTCTCTCTAATGTATCCTCACTCACTCTCTTGAATGTAGAGAACAACCACCTTGGCAATCAAATCCCAGAAGCTTTAGGCAGATTGCACAACCTATCTGTTCTAGTTCTTAGCAGAAACCAATTCAGTGGCCACATTCCTCAAAGTATTGGAAACATTTCAAAGCTTACACAGCTTGATTTGTCACTGAATAATCTCAGTGGAGAAATTCCAGCATCCTTTGAAGATCTGCATGGTCTTAATTTCTTCAACGTTTCTCATAACAACCTCTCTGGTCCAGTTCCAACCCTACTTGCTCAAAAATTTAATTCAAGCTCATTTGTGGGGAATATTCAACTATGTGGATATAGCCCTTCTACCCTATGTCCCTCGCCAGCTCCTTTTGGTTCACCTACAGAAATATCAGAAAACCATCGACACAAGAAACTAGGCACCAAAGACATAATTCTCATAGTAGCAGGACTGCTCCTTGTAGTCCTGATAACACTTTGCTGCATTCTGCTATTCTGCCTAATCAGAAAAAGAACAGCCTCAAATGCAGAGGGTGGCCAGGCCACAGGGAGAGCATCTGCATCTGCTGCCAGGACAGAAAAAGGAGTCCCTCCTGTGGCAGGTGAAGCTGAAGCGGGTGGTGGTGAGGCTGGAGGTAAACTAGTCCATTTTGATGGACCATTGGCTTTTACAGCTGATGATCTCTTGTGTGCAACAGCAGAGATAATGGGAAAGAGTACGTATGGAACTGTGTACAAGGCTACATTAGAGGATGGAAGTCAAGCGGCAGTTAAACGATTGAGGGAAAAGATTACGAAAGGTCAGAAAGAATTCGAATCTGAAGTTAGTGTTATAGGAAGAATTCGACACCCAAATCTTTTGGCATTGAGAGCCTATTACTTGGGACCCAAAGGAGAAAAGCTTCTAGTGTTTGATTATATGCCTAAGGGAAGTCTTGCTTCTTTCCTACACGGTAAAGATTAGTATGATAATGTTTTCTTGTCATACAGTTAAGAATCCGTTTAATTTCTAAACACTATTGTATTGACAGTTTTCCATCTTTGTGCAGCTCGTGGACCCGAAACAGCCATTGATTGGCCAACAAGGATGAAAATAGCACAGGGGATGGCTCGTGGTTTGTTATACCTTCATTCCAATGAGAACATTATACACGGGAACCTTACGTCCAGCAATGTGCTGTTGGATGAGATTACGAATGCTAAAATAGCTGATTTTGGCCTTTCTCGGTTGATGACAACTGCTGCTAATTCAAACGTGATTGCCACTGCTGGGGCATTGGGATACCGAGCACCTGAGCTCTCGAAGCTTAAGAAAGCCAACACAAAAACTGATGTATACAGTCTTGGTGTCATCTTGTTAGAACTCCTAACGGGGAAGCCACCTGGTGAGGCTTTGAATGGCGTGGATTTACCTCAGTGGGTTGCCTCCATTGTCAAAGAGGAGTGGACAAATGAAGTTTTCGATGTAGAGTTGATGAGAGATGCTTCAACATACGGCGACGAAATGCTGAACACGTTGAAGCTTGCTTTGCACTGTGTTGATCCTTCTCCATCAGCACGACCAGAAGTCCAGCAAGTCCTTCAGCAGCTTGAAGAGATTAGACCGGAAATATCAGCCAGTTCGGGTGATGATTTTGCCATCCCTTCGACTAGTGAATGATGAGTATTGGGTGTTCTGTGCACAATTTTTTGCATTCATATTTCTCTTTAGGACTAACGTAACGTAGTAGAGTAGGTAGTCTATTATTCTTTCATTCTTACATTAATTTTTTCTGCCTGTTTGGAGTGCTAGTGTCTGTATATATAGTAGTGTGCTTAAATCAGGAAGTGTTCTCTTTAACACTTCATTGGTTCATTTTAATATAAACTAGTTCCGGTTCTCTTCCACCCTGGTCCCCTCACTTTCCTAAATCCTTTCCGTTAAATTCTTCTATTTCGTCACATGTGTAGATAGTTGCAGCGGTGAATCAAAAAGCATAAACATCCTGTGAAAAAAGGAGATTAAATTGAGTTTTTAATCTCCACCTAAATGGATTTTAGCAATACATTTCACAACAAAAAATTAAACATTTATAACATGAAAATAAAATAATATAAGCTCGTATAATTCTAGGAAAACTAATGCCCAGTGAAAGCAACGGAAGAGAAAAAAAATAATAATAAAAAATAAAAAATAACTAAAACTAAAATCGAAGGAGAAGTAAATTTTGAAGAAGCAACTTTTCTTCCACTTTCTCACAAATAAAAAACCATCGCCATCTCTATTTCCACTCCTTTCCACCAAATATACCAAGTTAGTAAAGTGAAACTACAAACGAATATAGGATTAAATTAATGAAACCAAAATATATAATTACCACATAAAAAAGGAAACCAATTAGGTGTTAATACTCAACTGCGTTCACAAAAAAATTAAAGATTAATAACAAGAAATGTACAATTCTGAGTAGTTAAAACACATTTATATCTTGAATGTCGTCGGTAAAGAAAAGGGGGGATATATGCATATACAACAACTCTAGGGTTAAAACTAAAGTAATGTAACTACATAAGATTAAATTAATGAAACCAAAATCTATAATCACCGCATAAAAAAGGCAAAAACAGAATTTACAGCCAAGCGCATTTTAGCTGCTGTCTCTTGAGTAAGCAGATGTTTCTTCCGCAAGCTTCTCCCACACAGCTGCCATCTTCTCCGCATAGCCTGCCTGTAAAATGGATGAAGTGGATTTAGCTGCTTTTCTGAACCACAAAAGATAAACGGCGTCTAAAAGTCACAGCTAACAGAACCTATAAGAGAAATGGACTTTACTTGATTGACAACAAAACCTCGCAGCATGCTTTGGAAGTCGCTATTCCTCTCCCGGTCAATTCTTTCAAGCTCGCTCCTATTATTCTCCTGCAAACATTCCACACTCATAAGCCATATCTAGACACAATATTCCATGATAAAGACTTCCCAACGATATTTCATAAACATTTTAATGGTTGTTTATTTTTGTTTTTCTTAATAGAAATAAAATTTTGAACTAAATATGAAGAATGCGTAAGGAAATCACATCTTAATCTGGAGAACAGAAAAAACACGGATATAATGGAACAAATCGCTAAGAGCTGAAAAACTACAACCTATTTTGACAAAAAATGAGAAGACCATCCCAGTTATATGGAACTCAACAAAAATGAAAACTGGAAGGTGAAAATTTTACTCCCCTTTCCATAGTCCTCTCTCATTTGATGTGGCTCAAAATTTCCCTTTGTTCCATTCAAGCAACCCAAATTTTTTTGGTGATTGCAGAAAGCAAAGAAGCAGACTACAATAACTACCCAGAGAGAATAACAGATGAACTATAGCATTTTGGGTCAGGTGAATAATGTAATTCGGAATCTACTGTCTATAGAACCAAAATTAGCAAAATTGATCAGATGAATCTTCAATTTTCAGAGGATGCTTCTGCTAATAGTTTCTCCAAAATAAAATATCAGATGAAGCTAACATTATAACAAATTATACTATTAAAGCAAATTTTCATATATATACAAACTTTACTCATAAATCAATATAATTTTATTCCCAATGAAAACAAATTTATAGATTTACTTTCAATCTGAAAACCCAGTGAATTGTTTATCCAGTTTTCAGTTTGTTTAACCAATAAAGCAGAAGCCAGAGGAAGAGGAACAGTGAACTACAGGGAAAAAACAGATGAAGAGGTCAAACTAGCAAATCATATGGTATTACTTTGAACTGGTTTTTATTTTGAGATGTTGGGTTCTTGCGAAGAGAAACGCCAAGGCAATTCTGCACCCACGAGTCACAAGCATTATATATAATAGAACAAGACACCACTTCCAACCCAAAACCTTAAGGTAGTAAGTTTATGGGTTTTCTTTCTTATATATATTGTTCATCTTGTTCATTCTTACTTAATGTAGGACTAAACTCATACTTGGAATCTTAACAATCTTCCCTTCAAGTGCAAGTTTCTTCCACATCGATACTTCCTCTCAAGCAACCGTGGTTACCCTCTTTTAGGGCTGTGTTTATACAAGACAAGCTTACCTGAAATCCTTTGTCTGGAAGATTTTCGATACAAGGAATCCTCAAAGACAAGACTCTTCAACCACTCATGTGTTCATTCTAAGTTCACCACTCAGTTTGTAGGAATCCAAATATTGAAGTTGTTTATCTCAATCAAATAATGCTTTAATACAAGCTACTAATTAAAGACCCTTCATGTATAATCAAGGTATGAGATGGATTTCCCTCCTCTTACCTTTTGTATACATAATATGCTTCGATGATTTATACTCATTTTTTATGCTATATGACTGAATTTTTCAGTCGAATTATAATTGAGGTTGTTAGAGTAGGTAATCTTAAATAGACTTTATTGAAAAGTTGTTATGTGCTTGGTGTTAAAACTAGTTTCTAGGTGTGACCTCTCTTATTTGGTTCTCTTTCCTCTCATTCATTGTATTTGAACTTCCAATATCATTATAAATATGAGAACCCAAGCGAGGGGAATCAAGCTCTCTAATTCATTTTCTATTCTTTTGTATTCATCTCAAGTTGGTATCAGAGTGAGTCAATCTCGCTCTCGCTCTGCTTGTTTTGCGATTGTCCTCCATCATCCTCCGTTGATATTGTTGTTGTTGTTGTACTTGGACTCATTGAGGTATACTGATTCTACTGTATTTTATTGTCATTCACTGCTATCTGCCGTCGTCCACTGCCGTTGACCACTCTTACTATCTTCTATAGTTGGTTGCTATAATTCTGATTATTTATATATTCCTCTTTCAATAGGCCTTCCTTAACTCAAAGTGGGTGCAAACGTCTTTAATGCTCCTTTTGTAGGAGAATTGGCCACACTCAAAAATAATTGCTTCTCCTTACATGGTTTTCCTAACAAACCAGTAAATATCTTTCAATCTAATCAGGTTGAACCACAATTTACTAATAAGGAATATCATAGGTTAAAATCAGGCAGCTAAGCATAGTCTTTCACCCATTCTATTTTGTCAAAAGCTTGCATTTCTCAAACCCTCGAGTGTCAAAGTTCATGACAATTGATTCAAGCACGTTTGATCACATTTCTGGTAATGCTTCCTTATATTCTTCCATTTCTCCTACAAAAATTCCTCACATTAATACTTTAGTCAATGGATCCAAAGTTACTTCTCAAGGAGTTGGTCAAAACTCTTTTTCTCTCTCCTTGAACCTAAAGCATGTTCTTCTTGTCCCTTGTTGCCCTTTTAACCTAATATCCTAAAGTCAATTAACCAAATCTTTAAATTGTTCCATAACCTTTGATGCAAATTCTTTTATTATACAAGAGCGTGATACAAGTCGACTGATTGATGAAGGATATGAATCTGGAGGACTCCACTATCTAGGTACTAGACTGTCAATTATGGTAGTCAAAATCGAGATCTTACTCAGGATCGGAACTCCACTATCTAGGTACTAGACTGTCAATTATGGTAGTCAAAATCGAGATCTTACTCAAGATCGAAACAAGACATATGAATCGTAAATCGGAAGATCATAACATGGATCGTAAGATCCTACAAATTTTATGAAAATTTATACATACAAAATCATTATATTTTACCTAAAATTCATAATTAAACTTCATAATATATAAAAGAGTTAATGAGTATTTAACAGAAAATAATCAGATAAAAGATACCAAGAATATTTTTTATATTTTATAAACTAATATAGTGGAGGTTACAATCTTGAATAGGGCAGGAAGTAACTAGGTTTATTGGGGCTTTGGTTTGGATATTGCCAATTGGGCTTTCGGGTCTCAAATCTCATCCTAGCCCAATAAAACCCTAGAATGATTATCACAGGAGCGTGGCCGCGGGAGCTGCCGCCACGAGAGGTGCAACAGCGGGATGCACTGCTGCGAGAGGTGCGGCAGCGGAGGCGCCGCCGAGAGAGCTACGATAGCAGGAGGCGCAACCAAGAGAGGGACTATGCCGCCGCAAGGAACTTGAGCACGAGCAATGCTGCTGTGAGGTGTGCCGCAAAGAACCGAAACAAGATGCAACTCTATCTTTTCTATAATTCATTTTGATATTTGGGGTCCACGCCGAGTCACGTCCTTTGGTTTTCGTTATTTTGTCATTTTATTGATGAATATTTTTATTGTACTTAGGCTTACTTAAACTTTTAAATATCTGAGTCCTCAATGAAATTAAAAACCAATTTGGCAAAATAATCGAGATCTTAAGCAGTAATGCCAAGATACCCTTTTAAATTCACATGGTATTTTACACAATCCACTTGTACTCATACATCTCAGCAAAAGGTATAGTAGATAGAAAGAATAGACACTTAGTTGAAAATGCTTGTACCTTATTGCTTGGGGCCAATCTACACATCATTGGGATGATGTCATTCTTACATCCTGTTATCTCATTAATAAAATGCCCTTTTCTTCTTTGGACAATAAAGTTCCATATTCCATTGTGTTTTCAGATGAACCTCTATTTTCCATTTCTCCTCGCATCTTTGGTTGTATGTGTTTTGTACATATTATGTCTCTACGTTTGGACAAACTTTCAACCCGAGCTATCAAACGTATCTTCTTAGGATATTCTCATCTTCCAAAAGGGTATCAATGTTATTCCCCGACACTAAAAAATATTACATGTCTACAATTGTTACCTTTTTAAAAGAAACTCCTTTCTTCTCTTCCTCCACACAAAATGTTAAATTTGTCCAATAGGTCTTGCCTATACCTTTAGATGATCCCTTTCTGTATTGGGTTCCAAACTCTGTTCCAACTTCTCCACAAATCCTACTAATTCTTCTCATCAACCCATTTCACCTAGACCATCACACTAGACTCAAATGACTAGTCCAGTATCACATGATGACTCCTCTTCATCAAGTCCTTCACCATCATCAACCCATACTACGACTCTTGATAATGAAGATTCTAATTGGCCTACTGTCGTTCGCAAAGGTACTCGCTCTACAGTCAATCCTCATCCTATCCACAATTTTCTAGGCTATCATTGTTTGTCTCCTTACTATTGTTCTTTTATCTCTTTTGTGTCTTCTATTAGCATTCCTAAAAAGTCTGAAAGAAGCACTTGATCATCCGAGATGGTGACAAGCCACGATTGTTGAAATCCGACCTTGAACATAATGTTACATAGGAGTTAGTTCCTCTTCCAAATGGAAAGAATAAAGTTCGTTGTGCTTGGGTGTATGCCACTAAAGTTGGACTTAATGCGAAGTTGATCGCTTCAAAGCTCGAATGGTGGCAAAAAGATATACTCAAATATATGGACTCAACTATAATGATACTTTCTCTTTGACAGCCAAAATGACTATTGTTAGAATTTTTCTTGCCCTGACAGCCATTCGTCATTGGCCGCTTCATCAATTAGATATTAATAATGTTTTTTGGCATAGCAATCTTGAGGAAGAGTTCTACATGGAGCAACCTCCCGATTTTTTTCTTACGGGGAGTGTAGTCTGATTTGTAAACTACGAAGCTATCTCTGTGGTCTCAAGCAATCTCCACGTGCTTGGTTTGGAAAATTCATCCACATTGTTCAAACCTTTAGTTTGTCGAATCCAATGATCAACTTGCACATGTGCTAAGCTTGGCACAAACAATTTGTATGCTCTAGCTTGAGGGGAGGCGTTAGAATAGGTCATCTTACTTTATTGAAAAGCTTTATGTCCTTTGTGTCACACCCAATTTCTACGTGTGACCTCATTCTTTTCTCTTTCCTCTCATTCATTGTATTTGAACATCCAATATCATTATAAACATGAGAACCCAAGAGAGGGGAATCGAGCTCTCTAATTTATTTTCTATTCTTTTGTATTCATCTCAAGTGCGGCTTTGAAGCACTAGGCAACATATTGGTTGACTTTGAAGCTATATATTTGAGTGGTCTACTTAGTGTCCAATATCGGATTCCGATGCACTAAACAACATAACAATGGTTATCCTTTCTTTGCTTCAGTACTTCAATGATAAAAGTCTGATCTAAGACTAAAACATTAGATTACCATACAAAAATGGCAATAGATCTAGAAATCAAATTTGAATCCGTTACCAAATCTGCTATTGATTTTTAATTGAAGCAGCCCTCAACAAAACAATTATAAGTGCATCAAAATATGGTTACTGAAACTGTTATAGTCTATTTTATTTCATTCTGACATTTGGCTACAGATTCACTTGCATTCGAAGTATCAAGAAAATCAAGTGAAAAATATATTTGTAGCAGGTCAAATTTATCATCAAAGCAAAGTGAGTGATATTAATTTCATTAAGATCATTTATGATAATTTAATTGTATCTCGTCAATTTTCCCACAATGTATTACTGTTTAATATAACTGCACACATGAGATGAAAGCAAATAAAGACAATATTCTTCAATACATGACAAATATGGAGGTGGCATGCAATGTAGCAGTATGCCAAAGAAACTATGAAAATGTCAGTTCTGAAGGTGAAGATGAGTTAATACGCAGGGAGATAATAGGTCATAGTTTCAAGAGTACAGCTAAGTCAGAGTTACACATGCTAAAGAAGGGAGAGGACAACCCAACAAAAGGTTGTAAAATGTTACCTTGATTTGTTCATACTCTCTATCTGCACAAATTTTAGCATTCTCAGTAACTCTAATGGCTTCTTTTAACTCATCAATTTTCCGCAACCTAGACTTGTCTCCACCAAATATTTTGGATGAAGCAACCTCAAGTTTTTCCATCCGTGAATGTAAAGAAGCTAGTTCTGATGAGAGTGTTTGAACAGTCAACAATGCACTTGATCTGTCAGAAAATGCATTGTTGACAGCTAGCATTGTCCCAAGGTATTCATGTAGTTTATCCTGCAACGTAAAGAAGATATTACTCACAATGACAGAAATGAGTTAGGGATTATTATATTAGGAGGTGAAAGCATCTATCATCAAGATATTTCCAGTTTTCCACCATAGATTTTTAAAAAGCTAAAAGGTTCTATCATGAGTCACAAGAATACTTGTACTTGCCAAATGTTTGATTGTCTGTGTATTCAGCTCTCTATATAACCTGCTTGCTTTAACAGCTGCAGTTGCCACATTTTTCATGTCAGCAGCTCGTACCCTTTGAGACTCAAATATGGCTTCTTCTGTCTCAAATTTAGTTAGCTTTACAAAAGCCAGCCCTAGTTCACCCACTGTTTCACCCATGTCTTGCTGAAACTTGACTAGGGATTCAGCCTGTAGGTGTCAATTAAACAAAATCAAGCCCAGAGATCAAAGAAGAAAAAACAGCAGTTTTAATTCAGTTCTACAAAACAAAAATGAACCTGGTAAGTCAATTTGATAAAGGAGCAGATTTTAAACACAATCCAAACCCATTAATCACAGAGACACTTTAAAAGGAATGTTTTCAATTCGACCAAATAAATATTTTAAAGCTATTTCAAGAAGTAATTAAGAGAGCTATTATTTCCCCCAGAGTAAGCTAATCCAAAACAAGCATTGCAAGTGTATTTATGGAACATGTTTAAACATATCTTATAGTTAAGTGCTTAAGAAGGTATTTGCCTATTTGGCCATGCTGATAACCTCAAGCAACTTAAACCTTCTTATAAACTCTTTAACTTCCTTCAATAATTCCACTACTCGCTAAAGCTTATCAATGTAAACTTATTGAATGAACTTATTGAACAACTTATTGAACAAACTTATTGAATAACCACTTAGTCAAGCTCAATGCCCAGATACAACATAGTCAACTAACTTACAAACATGGTAGCCAAAAGCTTATAAAGAACTTAAGAAGTACTTAGTTAAGCTCCTTAGCCAAATGCAGTTGGCTAATCTTTATATATAATGAACTTATTGAAGAAACAATTAGTTAAGCTGGTTACCCAAAATGCACCATAGTCAACTAATGAACATGAAAGCCAAAAGCTTAAAATGAACTTACCTAATAAGCACATAGTTAAGCTCATTACCCAAATGCACGCAGTTAATCCTATGCATAATGAACTTATCGAATAAGCACTTAGTTATGTTGATTGCCTAGATACTCCATACCAACAAAACAAGGAAGCTTATAATGAACCAATACCTACCAAGTAAGCACTCAGTTAAGCTCATCATCCAAATGCACCATAATGTGAACTAACAACCATTAAAGCCAAAAACCAGAGAAACACAAAACCTGCTGAGAGACATTGCTAAGATGGTGCTCAAAGTCCACCAACTTATCCTTCCTCTCCATAAACTCCTTATCCTCCTCCACAACCAAGGGCTTGCTCCCACCCCAATCATTGGTAACAGACTGCTTCAACTCCTTGAAAATCCTGAGCAAGTCCCTCCCGCCCTTGGCCGGCTGAGCCACCTCACCCACCTCCGCCTCTCCCCCAAACAGCTGCCTAGGTAGCCTCACTGCGCCGTCGAGCATCCGCGATGCGACATCGGTTGTCCTCGCCAGAGGAAGCCGCCCCTTTGCCTCGAGAAACACCCTCAGCTCCTCGCTTCGCCCGATCACCGGGTGCGCCGCCAGCTTCCTGAGGTACTTCTCCAGCGCCACACGCCGCTGCTCCACGAACTCCTGCTTCTGCATCACCTGGCTCTCCACAGTGCTCTTGTCCGGCCTCACTGGGATGAAGAACCCACGGTAGGTCTCCGACAGCCGGTCGGCGAGTGTCACAACGTCGCGGAACCTCCGTCGGACGGCGAATTCGGTGCCGTCGCCGCCGAATTCGGGGAAGTTGGTGCGCGTGGTGATGAGGTAGGTGTAGAAGGTGGCGGACCCGGGGACGAGGGAGGTCGCGAGGTCCTGCTCCTTCTGAGGATCGGTGACGGCGATGTGGAGGTAGTCATCGCAGCCGGATCGGGCGGGGGCTTTGCCAATGGCCTGGTCGTGGCCGTTGGAATCGAAGGAGGTGAAGATCGCGTCGGCATAGGAGGGAGGGTCGAGGAACGAGTTGAAAGGGGAATTAGGGCTTTGCGGAGGCGTAGGGCGGTGGCTCTGACGGTGGACGTAGTCGTCGGCGTCGTCGTCGAGGATCAGCGACTCCATTACTTCGTCGTCTTGTGAGGCGTGCATAATCTGATGGTGTTGGTCGTTGGAATCGTGACTCATCATTTTGGAGGATCCGATTATGAGGTTTGGTAGCTATTGAAAATCATAGTGTGGGAAGGCTGAAGAAGAAGAAGAAGGAGAGTGAGAGTGTGAGGGAGGAGTGAACGAGTTATGACTCGGGGTTGTGGGTGAGTCAACTCGAGTACGAAAAATAGGATAGGGATGGGACCAAGTGCCAGCAAACCTAACAAGCATGCGAAACGCGTTTCAGTTGTTTGAGACGCATGTCTTGGTTTGATGCAGAAGAAGCCAAACAACCCCTTAGAAATAAGTGCTTTCTTCAAAGCCCAAAACTGGGGGCAGTGTTTGTTTCTTTTCAGCCTCACCCAATGTTATTCATGTAAATGACAAGTGTTCTATTTCTTTTTGTTTTCTTCTGCTTCTGAAGTTTATTCTTTTCCATAATTATTTTCTGTTTTCCATTACTTCCATTCTTCTCTATGCATCACAAAGTCCTTCAGATATAGAAGATCCATGGAAGAGTTCTCTTCATAGTCCATTTTCATGTAACCAAGCTTTTATGTAAATGTTGATCATGTGATGTTTTTTAATAGACTATATATATGTTAGTTCTAACTTTTGTGTAATTACTTGCTCTATCCTTCATGTGGGAAGCAAATTAGAAAATAAGACTTTTTTTAATTAAATAAAATATTTTTTTTAAATTTGTGATAATTTTATTTAAAATTATAAAATAAATTTGAAATCAATTTAATAAAAAGAGTTAATAAAAATCATAATTCCTAATATATTAGTCTTAAGTTTTTAAAGAGAAACACACTCATAAATATATAATATAAAATAATAAAATAAATTTAAAATTAAATAATAGTCTAATTATTATCAAATAAATTAAAATAATAATATCGAAAAACCAATTCAAAAAATTTGAAGAGAAAAGAAACAGAAATAAATGAAGAATTAGAATGAAATAGAAATAAATATTACTCTGATACAACCATAAAAATTAAAATGTATTAATTTATAACATTTATTGACTGTTATCTTCTTTCAAACAATATTATTAATTTGTATAGAGAGAGTTTCTAAATATTTTTATTAAATAACATTTATAGTATCAAAATAAACTTAATTATTAGCTAGAATTTCTAAATTTTTATTTAAAAATTATTTTTAATTATAAATTTTAAATAAAATATTTTTTAATTATATAATAATATACTAGTATTAATTTCTTTTAAGTTTAAAATCCTTTTTTTTTTATATTTGGATCTTAAGCTAATTCTGAATTAATTTTACATTTTCATCCATTCGTAAATGTAACATGTGGTAGATGTAAAAATGTTCAATTAAATGTTTTGTGAATAATACTTAAAATTCACTCCAATGTTCTTTGATTTTCTCTTCTTTTACATAAAATTTGACATGATTATTTTATGCAAGTTCATCTTTGATGCCCAATCATGCATGATAAATATAGGGTTTAAGTGTCTAGTACCAAGCATGCATCTTATAAAATAAATTTTCTCACATTTAAAATACATAAGTAAATAATTTGACATATTTCATTTTAAATATATAATGTAAAATAATTATAATTTTATATAAAAATTTTAGTTTTATTAATTTTGTTTCAACTCTGTTAATGATGTTTTATAAATTTAATATCTTTACTTACTCCTTTAAAGATGTATATTAATTTCTCCTCAGATAAATACATATATATGTAACAAATAATAAAGATTAAACATATTATTTTGAATTTTATAAAATAGTTATTTCACATTATCTTCAATTAATTTAAATCCGTTTTATTAAATTTGAATTAAGTATATTTTAATAATTCATTAATTACTCAATTAATTTAATTTTTGTACTGTTTTTTTTTTTCAATTTAAACAATTCATCTTTCATTGTTTTTCACTTCTTATTTTTCCTTTTCTTACTTTTTGTCCAATCTAAATGAAGTTTAAAAAGTAGATAAGTAGAGCAAATAGTATTTTAGTCTCTAATCTTAAAAATATCCAATTTTTATCCCTTTACTTTTAAAGCATGTGATTTTGAATCTTTGTTACTATTTCTCTTTGTGAAACTTATGGTGATTTAGAGAGTTGTAATGGTTTTTGATCATGAGAAAATGTAACTTTTATTTCTCCACTTTTCATATGATATTCAAAGTTTTGTCCCTTTCTGTTTTTCCCGATTTTTCTATGGCCCCATTGCTAAGTCTGTTTCAGTTTTTGTTTACTGGGTCTGAATGTCTGGTTAAGGAGAATATATCAAAATGCTCGAAAAAAAAATCTATTATCCACTGAAAATGATGTTTTTGGTTTGTGATGACATCAAAGGCTTTTACTATTTATTTAATTTTGGATTTCAGAAAAATATAAAAAAGGTATAATGGCATAAATGAGGGGTTAAATACTCTGGTTCAACAAATTTATTACAATCTGCAACTCAATCAAGTAAATTTAATGATTAAATTTTGAGTTTACCTTTTTATTTAACAATAATCCAATTCAATAGGTTAGGTTGACCATCAGTTGAATAATTAAAAAAATATATATCATATCTTAAAAAGGTATCTAAAACAAATACTTTAAATGTGTCTTAATTTTAATAAGGTAACTAAGAATATTTATATAATAAAACATAAAATCATTTTTTACTATTGAATTGTCAATATGTTCATTATGCATTTGTAATGTGGTTAATTTAAATAATTTTCATCTAATCTTAAAAGATTTATAAATTTATCATCCAACCCGATTGTTAAAGTTCAACATCTAAAAATATAATTAGATTCGATAAGTTTATGAAGTCTAATACGAAATCCTTACAACAATATCAATAATGGGTTAAAAAAGTGAAAATCATAATTCACAAATTAGTGGTACAAAAAATGTCTCACATAGATTGTGTTTATGTGCTAATTTCCTCACTTTTACAAAGAGATTGTTTTTATGTGATATAAAATATGTTTTCAAAGCAAAAAGACAAACATGCTAATGAATCAGATGTTGTTAGGGATTGAATCAGCTAAACTAATTCAATTATTAGGCAAGTGTTCACATTCAATTTTCAATTTTCTATAATGCGTTTTGCTACATTCTCATTCTAATCTACTCTTCTTTTATTCAATTTTTTACTATTCATTCTGCTATATTTATTGAGGGTGTCATTATTGATAGGACTAAATATAGCTGATCATGGTGCTGGTTTGTTCCTCTTAATGATTGTAATAATTAGGGTATGGCATTTTCATTAGAGAATCTTAGAAAGAAAATTGGTAGTACATTTATGGTGGACAATTAACATGTGAAGACATTTTGCTTTAATTAATGCCGATTTGAAATGAAACAATTGTCTTTTGTAAGTGATTATGTTTAGTGCAGGTCAATTTTGTAAGAAAACACATGTTAGGATATCATATGTGGGAAACTACTCAAAAGGCATCAACACAGTTTCCAGAAATTTTTGTTGCAGCTGCTATTCTTTTTTACTGGAACAAATTGATACGATTTTAATGTAATATAATTTGAACAACTAAAATGGTATTATTTCATCATATAATATATTAAATTGAGATGACTTATCTACTTAAAAAATAAAAAAAAAAAAAAAACTATCATTGGACACATAAAAAAAATGGACAAATGTCCCATTTATTATTAGGGTGGTGGATCACATGTGTGCAAATCCTCAATCATGTTATGAACCTTTTATTATAATTTTTACTTCTTACCCTTTTTTATAATTACCATAAAAGATAATTAATATTTCCTTAACTGCTTATTGGCGATCTGCTGATGTAACTCATGTTTATAAGGACTTTTTCTGCTTTTACTCTTTCATTCATAATATTCATGCATAAAGTATTTCAACAATTTACTTTAACTCTTTAAGGTATGACCCAATCTATGGAAAATTTCCCATTAGCTTTGATATGGACTAATTAAACAACACACACGGGATGGTTGTGAAAACACGCAAAGAAATAAAAAAGTTAACTCAAAGTCATTTCACAAAATTTCAGCCACACTTTACACTGATTCAAAAGCAAAGTAAAGCGAGTAATACAAATCACAAAGTTAAGTAATATAATAATAAGAAAATTCACAGATATATTATTTTAAAATTTTCATGAAAGATGGTGAATTATTGGTCATAAGCCCCACCAGTTTACCCTTATATTTTTCTTTTATTTTTTTATCTCACACCAGCTGCATTTAACTGTATAATTTTTCTTTATTTGATCCCCATTCGTGTGATACAAAATAGGTGTATAATGTGTCCTTTGTACACCAATAATGATCACATAGCATCAGTGAGTTCGATGGACTTGCAAGGATTATAGTAACATGTGCATTTTACAACAAAGGAAACATATCATTTTCAGTGTGGTTTTTAAGAAGGGCCCACTTCTGGTAAAGACAAGTTTCTCAGAATTGATGGATTAATTTGCTGTTCAGTTTAATTTCCTTATTCTCTCTAATTATTCTGGATTAGAGAAAATAAATTTGCTAAAGTTCGTACCCACTTATAACTAACCATGAAAACGAAAACCCAAGAAATCAAAACCCAGACAAGAATTAATATATAAAGTGGCTAGCTAGGAAATAATTATTTTACCAGACAAATAAAGACCAAGCACCAGAAAATTTTGACAAGGAATTGGTTTCTGCTCTTGTGTCAATTCTCAGCTTTCTTTCACACTGTGTGTAACGACTTGTAGTACTTCCCTTTCTTTTTCCAACACTCTTATGAGAAAGTCAGTAACAAACTCTACCAACTTTCATATATGATGTTCTTTCTTTATTTCTCGTTCACCTATCTGATTGGTCACTGCTTTCCCATCTCGTGTTAAGCTTTGTCACACGTTGACATGCTTTCATTCTCAGCATCTAACGGTTTTGTTTTGTGTTGTCACATTCCAAAACAATCTCTATGATCTCTTTGGCTAGATGCATGTTTTCATCATCAACTCAAATGTAGCTAACATATCAACTCAAATACTACGTCAATAGAGGAAAATCATATCTTCCTTCCTTCGGATCCAAGATTTTATATGTTCCGGTTCATCCAATAGTTCACAAAATATTAATGTCAGTTTAAATATATCTTCTAATAAAGAAAAAAATAGACTCAAGCCCAACAAAATTAAGATTAGGATTCTGCATAACAACATTATCTTAAAATATGCTAAAAAAAATAAAACCGGGTTATTTCAATAAATTTGAGATCAAACTAAAATACTTGTTCCAACACATTTAATAATCTCACATAACTTTCTTAAGATACGATGATATTTTTCATCCTTAAAAAGATTAACAGTAGTTAATTCAAATATCATTCTTGTATATATATAACTTATGCAATATATATTCCGATATATATGCCGATATATATGTACTTGTCACTTTCTAATGAATTTTTTCATCATTATGTGAAAGAAACTATTTTTTTAATTAAATTTTTTTTAATAGCTGCTAATTATCATAATACGTTATATAACAAACAGATCATTAGGGAAACCAAATCCTCCATCATATGGTCAAACATATGAGAAAGTGTCTCCTAGTTGTTTAACATGTGGCACCATGGTGATGAAGCCCAGAAAATGTTCGTCAAAAAGTGATTATTCTTATTGATAGTTATACATCCAATTGAAGTACGTATTCTTGAGTATGACAGGCTTGTGCTGTGTTATAACTCTCGTTGATCATCCATCCACGTTTGAAATATCGTGAGATAGGCCACCTAATTTAATACTCCATCTCAAGTTGCATTTTTCATGAGTATCTCTAACTAAACTCTTGTTGGACTCAATCAAATCGTGTTAATAATCCACTCTATATTTTATTTGCTCCGTACCTACTGCCATACCATTCTCTAATTTTAAACAATGCTAGTTTCTTTCCTATCAATAGCCACTTGAATCAAGCAAAACTATTGGCCTCAATATCCCAACACAAGAAAAGGGCATCAGGGTATACCCTAAAAGAAAATTAATGAACCTAACATGAGATTCGAGCCTCTTCATTTAATCATTTGTTGGTTAATATTCAAGTAGCAATAACTTTGTAAAACAGTGTTTAGTTTAGTCTAAACAAAGGGCCAACTATGTTTTCAAAAGTCATAGTTGTTTTTAATGTGCATTACTTTTTCATCAAAGGGATTACCAATCTTTTTAGCAAGTGATTTATTTTCTCCAACCACCGAAACAAGAAAAAAAGTCAAATTGGACTAACGCAAAATTAATTTGCACTTTTCTTCACTTTCCAAACTTGGCTTACAATTAAATAATACTCAATCAATCCCAAATAACAAGAATGGACACAAAGTGCAAGAGTTTGACGGGACAAGGTTACTTGCACTGAATATTACACGGTAGTTTGCTACAGGCAAACCATTTCAGAACATATGGTAACTGCTTGACAAAAAAGATGAATAGGACAAGCTTGACTTGGACATCAAAGATAAAAAAAGTAAAAACCCTTTTGCTGTGCTTTTTAGTTGTGGTCCCTTTGAAATGTGGCATACTTTTACAATAATAAAAGCAGTGATTGCAATTGCACCGCGTTAAATGCCAATTAAAAGGAAAAGTAGTAAATTATTCTAAACCCATCTTAAGTGTGATTATATTCCTGAACTGTATCTGGGAGTAATTATGCTTGCAGAAAATTCAACCTCCTAATGAAGACTTGAGAAGCAAGCATTCAGGAAGGTAATTAACTAGTGGGTGCAACAACTTTTATAGGGTTGAACTAAGTTTCTTAAGTGCCTCTGACCAATTTGCCGTAACAAAATTACCTAATCTGCCAACCTCAATGACCCTAGCTCTGTCCTTCCATCTCCCCTATAAAAGCACCCTCTTCCACTATCTCTTCCAATGCAGTTTCCAACCTTAACCATCATTGGTGCTTGCTGCTACACTACAAGAATGGAAGCTCTCAAGACCATTTTCTTGCCTCTTTTTGTTGTCTTAGCTTCAGCATTGTATTATTCAGCCAGTGCCAAAATCCAGGAGCATGAGTTTGTTGTACGTTCTCTTTCCCTCACTTTTTTTTTTTTTTTTTTTTTTTTTTTTTTTTCTTTTAAGTTTTTTTTTAATTTTTATTCTTTTTTAAAAAAAAAAAATGTGCTTTATTTTAAGAATCTTTTGATTAATTTTTTA
>Ga0099825_1001781_pt1 | contig 27961 bp, 15 predicted proteins | sample SiratroredBW_FD_76838 | JGI IMG/M metagenome (GOLD analysis project Ga0099825, IMG submission 76838) | Root nodule microbial communities of legume samples collected from California, USA - Siratro red BW | ecosystem: Host-associated > Plants > Roots > Nodule | place: USA: California | collected...
ACGTAAATCAGAGAGTTCCTCAAAAGGATTGTCGAAACGACGACCTCCATACCGTTCGATGAGAGCTTGTTTAAAAATTGACCATGAAAGATGATCCTCGGTCTCTCGAAGTAAGTTAAACCAATGAATGGTTGCCCCTTCCATGCTCAACTTTGCTAACTTCACTTTAACCGCATCTGAAATGTTTTGCACCTCGAAATGTCTCTGCACGAGTTATCCACCCAACTGGATCTCTACCATCGAACAATGGAAGCTCGACTTTCCGTGCCGCCAACCAGTACTCCTCCATCGGATTCTCAAACGTTAGCACCCCTTTACCACCACTTGTAGAGGAATGGTCACCCCCCAAGCTCCCTCTATTATTATGACCGCTGTTACGATCGTCGTTGGTGCGATGGTCAAGTATTTTACTCATCTCTTGAAGAAGCGTCTCTTTGAAGTCCTCCATAGATGATTTCATAGAATTCTCCAATGCTGTAACCTTAGCCTCCAGTGCCTTGACACGATCAGTGACCGTCATTTTTGGTGGCATAGAGAGGAAAAAAAAATTTCCGCTGAGCCCAGTGTATCCGGCAGGTCGGACCAATTGATAGAAAGGGAATAATATGATAAATGTATTCTGGTAAGGAAAACGAAAATGACAATACAAAGCAAACGTCCAGAGCCGGAGCTCTTCAGAGAAATTGCTTCTCTGTCCTAATCTCCCATAATATTCTCCATAACTAACCCCCCCTCTCTCTCTCCCTTATTACAAGTTCAATACCCCCACCTCCTCGACAGCTCAACACCTCTCAGTAACTAACTTTTGGTTTTACCCCCTTATTCCTACGTGTATACACTTTCCAAATATTGGGTTTGGGCCTCTCTTGCTTTGGGCTGCCCGATTCATCAATTGGGTTTCTATCATCCTCATTGATCATTCAACTGGTGGGTGAGTTCCATGCTACAGTCCAAGGGGGACATTCAGGATTGTACTGAACTTAAGGAGAATCGTTGCAAGTTTTTATTGGGAAAGAATGAAAAAGAAGGTTCTGAATTTTGTCAAGGAATGTGATATCTGCCAAGGACTAAAATACTTGGCAGCATCTCTAGGGGTCTGTTGCAAGTATACCAGTCATGATTTGGGATGAAAGTCTTGATGATAGATGATTTCATGACGACGCTGCTCAAATCCAAAGGTTATGAAGTTATACCATGTTGTTAAAAGGCTGTCAGAATACAGCCATATCCATTGAAGCATCCATATACAGCTAATAGTGGCTGACAAAACGAAATTGGCATTTCCATCAAGTTAAAAGGAACTAAATTCGAGATCAGCTTTCCATCTAGAAATGGACAGACAAAACGAGGTTATTAATTGGTGTTTGGCAACATCTTTTGAGATGTTTTATTACTGATCAGCCTTAAACTTGTGTTCAATGGTTGCATTGGCTGAATAGTGACATAAAACTACTTTCCACGAGATTATAGGCATGACCACTTTTAAAGCAGTGTATGGAAGGAAGCCAGGGCTGGAAGCCATCCAAAGAGAGTAAATTGATTGAGAAGAGGCTCTTAGGCACCTAAAACATCACCTCCAAAGAGCACAAGGGGGTGGTGGGGGGGTGAAGAGCCAAGCTGATAGCAAGAGAGGAGCTTCAAAGTAGGAATCCATGCTTTCCAGGAATTAACACCAAAATCTCTGCAAGGGCATATGGAAATTATCAGTCCTGGAACGTTAGGTTGCATCTTGTGTCTTCCACTTCCAACTCTCTTCCACTTCAAGAATACATCCTTTGTTCCATGTATCTTTATTGAAGAAAGCTGTTGGGAATTATCAAGTGAAAAGTGTTGCCCATGGGCTTGGAGGAAGAATGTTCTGATGTGCTGGAGCCTTCTGTAGTGTTAGCAATCCATAAAGTATAGCGAATGGCATGGTTGGGAAAACAATGATTCACCATTGTGAAGACTCCTGATAAGGCTACGTAGGAAGAAGAATTTACCAGCTGTTGTCAATTTCGAAGTTCAACCTTGAGGACAAGACTTAAGTTGGAGATGGTGGCATTGATAGGGCTCAAACCCCGAATAATTTAGAGATTCAAAGAGAGGTGTAGGGCCATCATGTGTGACATAGGCCTAAGACTTGGAAGGTTTATACTAGGAGGAATACAGGGTTAAGCGGTGAGTGGCTGAGCTGGCAAAGACACAGAAAGAAGGGAGAAATTAGTCACATGAGAGTGGTTGTTGGGATACCAAGTTTGGGCCTCAGCCCAATAAAGAGGCTGACCAGAGGAGTTTGGGGGCAACAACTTATGTAGCAGTTAGTGGGGATCGGCAACATAATAGTGGAGAGGAAAAATGCAAAAGGGAATCATTATGTTCATTTTCAATTAGAAACTTGAGGGATTGGGCAGAGAGAGTCACCTCTCCTCTGAGGAGCATTAGCTCTGGGATTACAGGGGATCTCTTCTGTAATATAGATTTGTTTTCCAATCAATAAATACAATTACTGTTTTCTTTAAATTGGTTACTATCAATTAGAGAAAGGGGGTAGAGTAGCGGAATCATCTTGGGGAGAATTAATCTAGCTTGGAGACTGGGGAGAGGGTGGAAAACACATGGAATGGAGCGATACTATGAGTATGAATTTGACAACTTCAAGAGAAAACAAATAGCTAAGACATTAAATATTTTCACAAATTTTGTAGAGGCAGTTGAGAGTCTTTTAAATAAATATTAAGCAAACTACTGCATACACGAAGAACTGTCATTTAAAACTGTAACTCTTACTCTTAGGGTAAAATTTTTATTACTAACACCAAATGACTACTAGTACAATCGATCAGATCATATAATTGTAATTCAAAAAGAATAATAAAGAGCACAACATACCTCAAAGCCAGTAATATCACAAATTTTCTTGCAAGGACGCATAGATGGAGGTGACTCAATATTGACATCTGCAAGATAATCCAAATTAAAATATATAACTAAAATTCATTGGCAATGATGGCACAGTAAGTGGCAAACAAACATACAAATAGCCAATATTGGAATACCTTACATAGCCTCTGAAGAAACAAGAACTAAGTTGAATTGAAAGGGAGACTTAAAGTAAACTGAAAGACTTTGCATTAGTACATTTGTTAAGTACAAGTATTCACGTAGACTTAGTAGCTTGCAAAGACTAGAAGATAGAGAACGAGATAATATACAATAAACTGAACTGTTATTTTTCTATTCTGTTTGATCTGATTACAAAGGGAGTATTTATAGGATGAAACTAACTCTATAGCTGTCATTACTTACTGAGATAATACCAAGCTACCTGAAAGTCTACTATACTAACAGTGAAGCCCATACAGTATATTTCATATCACACAACGGCATAACTGACTAACAGAATAGCTTGCACAGCAAGCTATGCTGATCAGACAGCTCATCTAACTAACTGACAGCTCAGTATAACTGACTGCAGTTAGTAAAAACAGGTACTAAAGTGATAAGGACTGTAAATTATTTTATATACAATCATTGTTTATTTTTCATTATATTTTCAAAGAAAACAACTAACTTAATTTCCTTAGAAAGTACAGACAATGGGACTAATAGCTCACAATTGGGTTCATCAGGAGGGTAGTTCTGGTAATTCTCAGCTTGAATTATCTGCTTCAGATGTTTCCAATGCCTGCCTCTGGCTTGGCCTTTCGGATATTTCTCGTACATTTGAACTCTCTTAAAACTAAGATAGTTTGGCAACACAAGCTCTGCCTCCACCACTTCTGGCTCCATTTTACCCTTCATTAACATAGTTAACAAACTGTCTTCATTAACTGCTTTCTTTTCAAACATGTTATAAAAAATAACATAGCATCAAATAAACCTAAAATCACAAGGTCTTAAAAGCAAAGCACCACGGATGTCAACAACATTTACAGGGAAGTTTTGAACTGGCATGGAAAACCAAACCAAAATAAAGTGCTAGAATAGTTTGGTTTGAAAAATAATTTAGTTTTTGGTGAATGGTTTAGGTTCAGAACCAACTATAGGTCAGTTTAAAACGAAGTCAAAACCGGTCTATAACCTGGAAAAACTGGGTTTTCCAAGTGCAAACAGGTTGTGAGCTAGCACAAGATTATTTCAGCCCAGTCAGGTATAGTTGTAAGTTTCAAGTTTTAAAAAATAATGTCAAAAGACCCAGTCAAGTAAAATAGAGCTGAGTTGGATATTTTACTGAAAAACAAATTCGTATTTTTTTACAGTTTCCTTCTTAATGTCCGAATCTCCCAATCCCTTATCCAAACCCCAATTTCCTCCCACTTTGATTTCCCATTTGTAGCACAGACGGCCATTCGTGTGAAAGGGGTTTTCTTAGTCTTGTCCCTAATAAATGTAATGCAATCAAACAAAATTATCTTCAACCAGACGATCTTTTTTAATAAAGTTAACAGGTTATCAATAAGCCAAAAGAACGCCATCTACATGGTTTAAGCCATGGGAAACACAAAAACGCCATCTACAGTGTCAACAAAGAATTGGAAACAACATTATAAGATTAATAACAAAAATGCATATAACAACATTTATAAAATTGAGAAAGAAAAACAGAGAACTACATTCTGAAATTTTAAAAAATAGAACTAAATTCTGAAATCCTGAAAACGCAAAGCGCAAGAATAGACGAAGAACAAGAACAACCACAGTGAGAACAAGAAGTGAGAAAAACAAATAAACGAGAAAAGGAGATTAAAAAAGGAAAGAAAAAACCTGTAATGGGTCACCGGAAAAGCTTGCTGGAGAAATGGTTTAGAAGAGAAAAAACGTGTGAAACCCTAGCTTTCCCAGTATCACACTTCCACGAGAATAACGATACAGAAAGGGAATACGCGGTGAACGGAATATAATACAGAGTCGTCGTCAACCTCCAAAAAACGCTGTAGTGGAATGGCTGTTATTCTAATATTGTTTTTATTTAATGGATACATTACATAATAAATATACAAAATAATATATATATATATATATATATATATATATATATATACATTTCAATAAATATATAAAATAAAAAAATATTGAATTTTAACCTATTAAAATAAAATAATATAATAAGAAAAATTGCAAACACATAATGGCAAATTGCACTTGTATTTTTGCTAGTTACTGTATTTTATTATTATTGCCATGTAAGAAGGATAGAATTGTTTTCTTAAGAAAACTTTTTGAAAAATTATACCAAAATAGAATCACTGCCAAAGGTTTTCGAAATTCTTTTAAAAAAAATAATTTTATGTGTTTGAAATGATTTTTTTTTGTATATACTAATAAAATTATAATTATTAAATTAAATAATATTTTTTAATATATTACTATTGTCAATCGTTATTATTAATTTAAATTAAATGTTCATATAGATTTAGTAAATGTAAAATATGAATTTAAAGTAATATTTGAATAATATAAATTTATATTAACAAATTTTATGCTATATTAAAATCAATAAATTTAAGTGTCATTTAAAATAACTAGTATTAATGTAAACATAGTGTGATTATTATTAAGAAAGTTTTACATTTTTTAGTTTAGTTGTCTTAAATTAGTTTATTAGGCGGACTTGAACCTATTTTTTAAATAGATAGATCTTATTAGTTTTTTTTAGTTTTTTTTTTTTTTTTTTTTTATTTTTTTTTTTTTTTTTTTTTTTTTTTTTTTTTTTTTGTACCTTAATTTTATATTATAATATTTTATAGGTGAATCTAAAGATATTATCTAAGGATTTATAATATATTTGCAAGAGCTTATAAACAAAGTGTTAAAATTTTTAAAAAAAAGGTAAAAGATGAAAAAAAAAAAATACAAAATGAAAACTTTCATATATCCATAATATGGCTCTCAACTCAATGTTTCACCTTAAAATCATTTATTTTCAAGAATTGCCTATATTATCTGGTAGGGATTGATTGAGACCTTGAGTTCAAAATTCCACAAAACAATCCCAAAATTTCATGTTCCAAAAGTTACTAGAAATTTTCATTATATATATGTTATTTTTATTATTAATCTTTGTAAATATCTTAATTTTGTGTGTAGTTCTTATAATTATATATATTTTATTTCTACAAATATGTAATTTGTTTCATTTTTATTCTCCATAATTATATTAATTTTATTTTAGTCTTTAAAGTTAAATGGGCATTTCCAACCCCTATTTTTCTTTTTTAATTGTGAATACGCTGTAAATTATTCTACAATCAATTAATTAAATATATTTTTAAATCGGTTATCAGTAAAAGGAAAAGCTTATCATGCATGAAAAAATCATTATCTAGGTAACAGGAATGACCAAAAAAACACTCATATTTACAAGCACCATTAAATCCCAAAATTTACTTGCACACCCAAGTTGAGATTGTGTAAGTATCTCAGATCACTGTTCTGATGTACTTTCCCTCTTCCCAATCAATGGGTCTAAAAACAAACATCAACCCAACATTTTACAGCTGTGTTTGATTTGCTGTTCAGAAAGTCATTGAACATCAACCCAACATTTTCTCCCTGTCAGATTTTCAGAAAAAGATGTGTAAACGTGAAAAGAAATGCTCTAAGTGCATGTTTAGTATGATGATTGAAATGGAACATGCACTAAATCTTGTGACCAAGAAGAGATGGCCTATAAAACACATGGCTTTGGGCAATCTCAATGCGGTCACGGGGATCATTCGTGGTCTCATCTCTTAATGCTTGAAGAATGGCCTGTGCTGGATATTCCCTGCAGACCAAGGTCAAAAACAGTTCAAAAAGTTAGTTTAAACAATTGAATTCAGTTCTCACATTTTCTTTTTCATGCAGAGAAAAAATGAGGTAGCAAAATCTGTTACCTTATTATCAAAATTTTGTATAACATCTTCAAGATGGGACAAAGCTCCACTGGGGCTACATGCTTGTTTTCTTCAGGATTCAGGACGTTTAAGCTGGACTGACTAAGTAGCTCATAAAAGGCCCTAACAGCAGAGACTCCCTACAACATGCAAACCAGAGTAATTACTGACAAACAGCAATGGCCAAACTTAAATAATAAAAAAAAAAAAGTTTTATTGTATTCATTTCTTGACTACAATATATTTTTGATTCCTGAAAATATAACTCTATTTTTCGTTTTAAGCCATAAATGAAATGATCTTCTATTATTAACTAAAATTATTTTATGCATGAGTGAATATCAACTTAGAGAAATGCTAAAAGAATTATTTAAAACCTTCTAGTTTATAAAGCTTGCCCAACAGAGCCTTATTTAAAATCAAAATTTTATTTATTTTCAGTTTCTATTTTTTAACAAAAAAAATGTTAAGTCTTAGGAGTAAAACTTTACTTTCTCCATTGATAATCATCAGAAGATATTACACATTTATAGAAAGGGATGGAAAAAAGGAAATCCATAAAATCTGGAATCTCCTCTGTCAGCAGATCTCAAGGATATTAAAAAGGGAAAAAAGTCTTTCAACAATAAAATCTGGAAATAACTTCAGAACTTCGCAATTTTATACTTATTCTTTCCAAAAATTGAATAACAACTATTTCTCCTATAATCCGACACCTCCCTCAAGTTGGAGCATATTATCCAACTAGCTTACAAACAGTTCAAAACTAGGCTTGGGGCCCTATGGTGACAGTACAACTTCCTTGACATTTGTATGGGCATCCAAAGCATATCACACACCCCATTAGCCATAGTTTTATATTCTGCTTCTGCAAAACTCCTTGCTACAACATTTTGTTTCTTATTTCACCAAGTCACCAGATTTTCCCAAACATAAGTACAATATCCTGAAATGAATCTCCTATTAGTTACTGAGCCTGTCCAATCCGATGAGTACATGCCTCTATATTCTGTTGCAAAGTCTTCTGAAAGAGTAAACCCTTGCCTGGAGTAGATATCAAGTATCTAAGGATGTAACATACTGCTTTATGATGCCTTTGAGATGGAGAATGTATAAACTGACTTACTAAGCTTACAGGATAGGCAATGTATAGATGTGTATGCAATAAATAAATCAATTTTCCTAATAGCCTATGATATTGGGTTGTATAAACTGTATATCTGCTTATCATAAAGCTTTTGGTTGGGGTAAATCAGAGTGTCGGCTGGTCTAAAACCACTCATTCTTGTTTCCTTAAGAAGATCAAGAACATACTTCTTTGTTACATCATAATCCCCTTTTTCTAAATGAGCAACCTCCCCATCAAGAATTATATCATCTCCTACAAGAATTATATCATCATCCACATATACTGTTAATATGGAGATCTTGTGAATGTTTGAAGAACATTGTGTGATCACGTTGTCCTTGTGTGTACCCTTGACTTTTAGTAAACTGGGTGAATTTCTCAAACCAAGGCCCTGGTGACTGTTTTAACCCATACAATGACTTTTTCAGCTTACACACTTCTGTGCCAAACTTCTCTCCAAATCCTGGAGGGGCTTCCATACAGTCTTCCTCTAAATCTCCATTGAGGAAGGAATTTCTAATTGTTGTAGGGACCAGTCAAAATTGGCTGCAAGTGATAAAAGAACTCGTATGGAGTTTGGCTTAGCAACGGGGCTCAGAGTAATCAATGCCATATCTCTGCGTGAAACCTTTTGCTACTAGATGGGCCTTATATCTCTAGAGAAACCATCTGAATTATACTAAACTGTAGACACCCATTAGCAATCTGTAGTTGGCTTCCCTCTTGGTTGGCCAACTAGGTCAATTTAGGAGTCAAACTTTATTTTCTCCGCTGATAATCATCAGAAGATATTACACCTAAATAGAATACCATAAAATCTCTCTTCAATCAGCAGATCTCTAGGATATTAGAAAAGGAAAAAGGTCCTTCAATAAAATCTGAAAATCACTTCAGATCTTCCCTATAATCTGAAGTAATAATTTCATATCTCTGCTATTATATTTATTCTTTCCTAAAATAGAATAGCAAGTATTATCCTAAAAAACCGATAAAATCTTTTAGTTTATGAAGCAAGATTATTACATTTTTCCTTCACATTTTTTTCTTCTGTAAGTGCTTATAAAGCTTGTCCAACAGAGCCTTAGTTCAAATTTAAATTTTATTCATTTTCAGTTCTTATTTTTAACAAAAGAACAACTTATTGGGTCCCTCACCAGTCATGAAGGACTAAAAGCACATGATTTTGTAATTATTAAGGTTTTAAGAATTAAATAGAGACTAACGAGGTTTTATATTGTGATTACAGTAGCAGTCGTGGTTTTATTGCAATCCTTGAAATTGTTAAAAAATGCAGCTGATGCAGTCACAATTGTTGTCGCAATGATCCCAAATAGCTGAAATCCTAGTCATAGACTGTTCTTTAAAACCTTGGAGATTAGTATAAAGAAAATAACAGTTTTAGGGATCAAATGTATATTTATGACCAATTCTTTCTTCTTTCTTATCAGACAGCAAGAAAACCATTATTCCCAAGTCACAAACATGTTGAATGCACAAAATTTATACCTGAATCATACCCTTGCCCTTGATACTGTCACCCATTTCAAGATTCAATTCACCTTTGGCCAACTTCTGTCCATACCATGCATTTCGACCTTTCAATAAAGTTACATAAGTATCAGCCAAAAGTGGCCCTGCAAGTTTCTCTGGTTCTTCTGCCAATAGATGAGTGATAAAAATCATCTCTGAAGTACAGTGAGCAAAGTATACTGATTTACTGGTGGCGCTTTCATTTGTTAAAGCAGCTACCATTCCTGTTACATAGAAATATCATGAATACAGTTTATTAAACGTGATATTATTAAAAGAGGTTACTCGAACTGGCAGAAAATTAGTTCAACGTTCAAAACATCAAGCACCACTCAGAAATATAGACACCTAATATTTAGTCTTTAAGACCTCCCAAGTTATATTAGGCAAAGGTAAATACATTAAACTACACTCTTCAATGTAAAAGACAAAAAGTAAAGTGCTCAAGAGACAAGATGGCAGAAAGTAGGAACCAGGAAATGTTCTAGCCAAAAAATTGCCACTGGTGCGATGCATCCACTATCTAATGAGAAGGATGTCTACATATAAATTGTCAACACAATGCTAACAAAAACATGATGACTTGCCACTCTTACTCACATCTCTCGCTCCCCCTTTGCTATACTAAAATAAAATAATAGCAATTAGAGCAAAGCAGGCACCACGACCAACAGGCAGATTCCAACACAGACAATATTTTCCCCTGATGCTCTATCTCCTCAACCACAGCGGATATTATCTATTTCCTGCTTAAAGTAGTATTTATCTACTGATTCCATGAAGGTGTTTTCATAGTGTATAGAAATGTAAGAAGAAAATGATGAAATTACCAGCTCCAATAGCATATACATTCTTTAATCCACCCATGATTTCATGAGTAACAAGATCACCATTATCCCAAACTATAAAATGAGGCTGCCTCAAAAACTTTGCCAATGGTTTCCTCCATTTTTCTGCCCCACATATCCGAGCATTAGCATATTCTTTGTTGTAAATTTCTGAGGCGATGTTGGGACCTCCAAGATAAAGAATGTTCTCCAAGGGTACTCCAGCTGCAAATAAATCAGGCAACGATGGGAATTTGATAAAACATGGATGTCAGGCACCATTCAAAAATAAGCACCCCAGAAAAATATCAAGACTTTTTCAAGATAAAATTTTTCTGCTATTATAAGGTTCAAATACATAAGCTTCTACTGAATGCCAAAAAAGTGAAAATGAATCAAACCAATTATGCATAACTTATCGAGTATCAACTACGGGTATATCAAGAACAGAAATCCCTTTTCAAATTTTATTTTACATAATCTCAGTATTTTGAAAGAAACAAGCAGATCTCTTGGTCTACTGCTACAGGGCAATCAAACAACAAATTGGTCCACTGTATAGCAGCTTGTTGTAACTCTCAGCATACAGATATTACAACAAAGATATTCAACTCACAAGAATTTATAAAATTCAATCTCAAAGAAAATCTCTAATTGCTATCTTGTTATTCACATATTTCAATTATTCCAATTTAGGGAAAAGGCTTCAGATTTAGTTTGAAAGTCAGTCAATCAATAAAGCAGATAACTAAATAAATGTAAATGCATCTTACTTGCTCGATGGATCATTAGAGTGGGAGTTATAATCCGAGGCTCAGTGCCCAATTCAGCCTCTACACCTTTTGCCAAGGATACAATCACAGGGGAAGTGATTCTCTCTTTCCAGTACTTACTAATTTCCTCAAACACCTCTTGTGTTTCAGTTGATGGCAAGCCATTAATCACAATATCAGCATCCCACACAGCCTCCTGGAGGTTTGTCACAACCTTCAGAGGGCAAAGAGGGGTATCTATCATATTCAAGCAAAACCCATCTTTCAAAATCTCATCCGCATGAAGTGTTCTATCACCTAACCTAGCCTCAACATATTTCAAATATGCACACCTCCTAATGAGCCTCCTCAGTACATCCTCCCTTGAATTGATCACCTTGAACAAGTGCTCAGCCGTTGGCCTGTCAACAGCTCTTCCCGGCCTTCTCCATATCCTTATCAGAACCTTTTCTCTTAAACTACCATAAGCTTCCTGCAACATAGCAATAAACACACTACCCCAAGCACCAGCTCCGACACCAACTATTCTTAATGGATCACCCTCCACTTTCCCAATAAGCTCACGAATCTCATCAATCTTCTCTTCCAAACTTCCACCATTTACATTCAGAAGAGAAAAATTTGAATGTGCATTCACAATGCTTCCAACCATCTTCCTTCCAAATATGACACTGACAAAGCACCTTAATGATTAACTACACAAATTCTCACAGATTTTCCAACAAAATCTCTCTGTTCCTAATAACCCGCCAAATCCTAGTAAAAACCTCATTCAAGATTGCAAGTTCTAACCTTTAACGTAAAATTTTAATTAAAACAAACACCCAATAAAAAACACACCACTACCTTACAAATTATTCAAGAATATGATAATGATGACATAATTAAGCGATTATATAACCTCAATGAGCAACAACTATATCCTTTCAAGCACTTCTATCCACAAAAATGACAAGCAAGAAACCTCAAATCTAGCAAGAAACCTCAAATCTAGGAGTTTGGTAAACCAATGGAAAGAGAAGTCAAGAAAACAAACAAATTATGTGGGCGATTACATCAATGCTTTGTCAAATTGGTTTTGCGTGGGATGGTGGAATTCAAAACGTGCTTTTGTGTGTCACTTTCTTTGGTGAAGGGGAGAGGGGATTAAGGAAACGAGGTGCTATAGTCAACTTCCAGAGATAAGGGCATGTTTGTCACACCACAATCATTCCTATTTCACGCTTTACAAAAACTGATTAATTATTAATTTTATTACAGTAACTTAATTATTATAATTATCATATTCTAATCAAATTCTTATTGAAAGCTTATAAGTTTCTGTCAATATATAATGGATTTTTGATTTGGCAAATATTTCATTGTCCTATTTTTTTTCATTGATTATATTTTAAAATTTTAATATTTTGAATTTTGAAATTATCATTCTGTATAAAAGAAAAGAAAATAGTGGAAAAAATTACCACTTCATGAAAAATAATTATACATTAGTTCTTTATAATATAATTAAGTTTCTTTATTTTTCACTTTATGTATTATTTACTTAATTATTAATATTGAATATAAAAGAATATATATATATATATATATATATATATATATATATATTTTATTTGAATAAATATATAAAACTAAAATATAAATATTAAATATTAATTCATTAAAATATAATGGCACAATAAGTGGACACAGAAAACAACATGTGTATTTTCACTAGTTAAAATATGAGTGATTCATGTCACTAACCAATGATATTTCTTAAATTACTAATGAAATTTGATTTTAATTTTACCCGTAAGACTTATAGATATTTATCTATTATGATTATAAAAAATACAAGAATTAATTTTTATGTGTATAGATCATTTTAAATATTTATATTTAATAGTTATATTTTCAATTATAAATATGACCATAATAAAAAATGTAAATATTAATATTATTATATTCTTTAATCATAATACTAGTATTTTCTTCTTGACATAATTTATATTTTAATAAAGTTATATAGTTATATAAATTTTAATATTAAAATTTAATTTTTTTTATGATCGATATGATTTGATCAAATTTGATATTAACAAAAGTAAATAAATATTAAGAATAATTCTTTCAGTAGTAAGTATAATTTTAATTAAAAATAAATCTTTCTCTATAATATTGATAATGAATATAAAATAGATATTTTTAAGTAAAATAATTTTAGAAAAAATAATTTTTACAATTTATACTTATTATGTTTTTATAAAATAATTTTGTGAAAATAAATTTTAAAATTTTTATACTTTTTAAATACACATTTAGGATATTACAAGAAACTCTCAATTATCCAAACTCCTTAGTTTAAAGGAATATAGGAGGGAGATAAAAAGTATTTCATATACTAATGGAGTAGAAAGTATTATGTATAAGATAATTTGTAGCAAATTGAATTTAACATACGTTTTTAGTAGGTTCATGGTAAATCTTGGTGTGCTCATTAAGAGAGTTTGAAGTAGGTGTTGAGACTTTTAAATAGAATAGTATCGTCTAGTCTAGTGTATAAATGATTTATCTATAATAGAGGTGTTATAGAAGAATAGAGGTGTTATAGAGATTTGTGGATGCAAACTATATGAGGAATATTGATAATTAAAAGTCTCTTTCTAGGTATGTTTTTACATTGTTTGGAATTGTGGTTTGCTGGAGAGTTAGTTTGCAATCCGTGGTGACTTTATCTACTACCTAGGTACATAATGGGTGAATATGAGGCATTGTGGTTGAGGGTGATGATAATAGAGTTGGTATTATGCAGGATTGTGTGGATATTCACTATGATAATCAAAATGTTATTCATCTAGCTGATAATCAAATATACCATGAGAGAACCAAACATATAAACATTACACATGCACTTCATGAGAGAAATTGTTGAGTTTGAAAAGGTCATAATTGAGAAGATAGCCTTTGAGAAAGATCGTGCAGATGTGTTTACAAAGTCCTTATCAAGATCAATATTCAAGTAGTGTTTGGAGTAGATTAATTTTTCATTTGAGGATAAAGAAATATGATGCGAAAGCTTTTCCACGATTTGAAGTCGAGGTGGAGAATTGTGGTTATTTATTCTAAATCATGATTGTTTGATGAAAATCACGAAAGGCGTATACTAGGAATGTCTAGTAGTGTTAAGTCTAAACAGATCGTTTGATATGTTATCGTCTGATGCTTGTATTGAATATTTAGACTCAACTGTCTTAACGATTTTTTGTTATTTTGTTTCTTAGGTTTTATATATAGATAACTTTTCGTGTAAAGATGGTACATTTGTATCAGTGACGATCCTATGTGTATAAAACATTTCAATGAATAATAAAGTGCTTTCTCTAAATCTTATTCTTATATTTCTTACTTGTTATTATTGCAAATGTAACAAATCACATTTTTTAAGTGATAATGGATAACATACTTTTCAAATAATTAATAAAGGGATGTCTTATTGTCCACACCACAACCAAATTTCTTTTTTTTTCTTATATTCCTTCATGTGCAAATTGTGTTAAAGTTTCTTTATTGACGTGGTGAGAAACATTTTTTAGATAATACAATACTCAATAAGGATATTATTGGAGATCACATATCGACTAAAAATAAGATATTTTAATAGTATATAAGTGAGTGTAAATCTCACCTTACAAATCGTCCTTGTAAGGTTGAGTTAGACTTAAATCACTTCTTAAAATAGTATCAAAGTCTATTCTAATAAGTTTGTACCTACTATCAGACTGCTATCAAGTCATCCTCACACAAGTTGAACAGTCTCTTAGCGTGATCTTACATCAATTAGAAATAAGACATTTCAATAATATATAATTAGATATAAATTTCACTCTACAAGTTAATTTTATAGAAATTTATAGAATTGAAATATATTCATTGAAAGAAATATTACAATTTAAATAATAAAGAGAAGATAAACAAATAATAAAGGTGATAGGAATATGATACTAACATTTTCAATAGGAGATGATACTCCATATGCACGCACAAGGACAAATTCACAAATCACATGAAGAGGAATATATAAATGTACGTGGATCACAAGTCATATAATAACGATTTAATTCTTACATCTCTTTTTTCGGGTAATAACATAAAGAGCATAATAGATGTACTGGACTTGGACACACCAATCCTATGATATGAATAAAGTTGTTTGTAAGGAAATTATTGAAAGTCACCATAGAAATTAAAGAAAAAAAAAAAACTAAACACAAGTATGTGTCCTATATTATAGAGAAATAATTATCTTTAATGTCCTATAAAAATATATTATATTACAAACATAATATTTAATTTATCTTAACGTAATTTTTGTAATCAATTTATATATATATATATATATATATTTATTTATTGATTAATTATAAGAATGAATATGAACAATATTCGAAAATTAGAAGGATATAGGACAAAAAATAAAATCTCATATCTGACCTTAATTGAAAATTTATCATAATTTTATTAGTATTATAAGAATGAATATGAACAATATTCGAAAATTAGAAGGATATAGGACAAAAAATAAAATCTCATATCTGACCTTAATTGAAAATTTATCATAATTTTATTAGTATGAGCATGTTATTTACTGAATTTTATCATATTTTTCAATATAATTTGTTTTAAAAGAGGTAAAGAAAGGAGAAATACTTTAATAGGAAAAATTGTTAGAAGATAAAAAATATAGTTATAATGATACGGTGCCACACTTAAAATCAAAATACTTAATTGGATCCAACTCATATTCTCTCATGTAAATTAAAGAAATATAGTTTGACACCCTTAATAATATAAAATTTACAACTCATTTTAATAATTCATATAATTATTTTTGAAGTTAAAAATAAAAATATTAAAATTTTAATATAATGTTTGCTAAAAGGGTGTTTTTTAGGGTATCAAAGTATCACCTCCCACAAAGAAACTCGTATTTTATTATCATCAAATCAAATTATTTTACAAATACAAGTGAGATCGAATTGAAATAATGGTTATTTATTTATTTTTTGGTTTAGAACCGCAAACATCTCTACTTATTGGAGTGTATGAACCTATAAAATAATAGCGTGAAAAGTTGAAAACATATCACTTATTGGAGTATCTTGTTATTGCAGCTTCATGTTATTTATATATTATATATAACTATATTTATAATTAACATAAATCTCTTGCACAGCGTCTTAATATTATGTATTTATATAATATAATTTAATTATATTTATAATTAATATAAGATTTTCAACACATCATACATATTCTGAAACATAAATATGAAAATAGATTAAACAAGTTTCTAATACCTCCAAAATTTATTTACATTAACATTATTTATTTTTAACATATGACCTAATACTTATTTACTTTTAAATTAATAATATTAATATGTTAATTTTAGCAATATCATATGTCAACCTATTTTAATACAATTCATTAACTTGATTGCATATCACTGTTAAATTAGAAGTACTGGAGTTATTGTCAAGAATAATTGACATATTTATTAAAATCAATACGAGTCAAGTATAAAAAACTTATTTAAATCTGTATAAAATATATTCACACATGTATGCTATTTTTTTTTTAATTTTTTTATGACATTATTAAAACGTGGCTGCGTCATGAGAAGTTTATTGATTTTGGAAAAATTTGTTGGCCAGGGGCAAGTATAGCCAAAGGGTCATAAACTGATTTTCTCTGCTGAAAAATCTGCCATTGGGAACCAAAGTGCGCCCTCCATGCTTCCTGTGTAGTGTAGTGTGGCAAGTATTGCTTCACCCCAAGATCAGCTCTTTCACAATACTCTAAAATTTTTTTGTTCTGACTCAAAATGTTTTCAAGTCCATCAGGACCATTGGAAGAGGGCACTGCAGAAGCAAGAAATGCCACCAAGTAGAAAATATCTTCCTCTGGCATAACAACAGAAGTTCTGTTGTCCCATCTGCATAAAAAGAAAAAAAAAAACACAGAAAACATTAATAAATAGGACATGTATTCAATTATAAATCATACTAATACTAACATAACACCTTAATTAATTTAATATGTTTTTTAATTTCTATGTTTTCTGATTCACTAAATATTATGCAGTATCATATTTACATGTCAGAAGAAACTGAAACACTGTCAAAACAAGACCATGTTGTTTCATATTAATTTTTTTGACTTGTTAATACGCTGTGAGATATTTAATGAATACATGAAAATTGAGAAATATAGTGGTAAATAATTGAAAAAAAAAACGGATTTTGGTGAAAAAATAGTGGAAATGCTTGGTTAAACTAAAATATTTATATAATTAGAAGTCATATAAACTATGCATGCTTAATAACCTGTAATTTAAGTTGTGGTGTTAAATATTGGTGGAGGGGGAAAAGAGAGAGAAGAAAACAAAGTTTGTGTATTTACTTTGATTTATTGACTGGGTAGATAAGGACAGGGCCGTTGCTTGTTTCTGTTACGATGTTCCCAAAGACAACCTCTGCAAAATGGTGTATTTTGGTTTTGGGTACAAAAAGATTGAGCCATGGGTGGGGAACATCCCACAAGCCTTTTGAACGCAACTTGACCTCTGAGATATGCACCCTGTCTAGAAAATCTACATATGTGACCTCTGTTAGGAAAAGTGTTGATGGGATATGGTTCAAGTGGGACAAATGTTTCTCAACTTCCTGCAAAAAAGTGAGAGAGATACTTGAGTTAATTTTTATTTGTTTCTTTGGAATGTGTTTTTCAAAAATTGTAAAGTTGAAAACTTTTGGTCCCTCACCTGATTCACCACAAGGGTTTCTTCCAGATTGTAGTATTTGGCCAATTCTAGGCAGAAGAGAGTTCTTCCATCTGACTTGAACTTGCTAGCTTGAACTGGGTCTTGTGGGTTGAAGGATGATCTCCAGTTATTTAGCAGACCAGTTCTGTTTATTATCACAAATCCTTCAACATAATCAAAGGCTTTTTCAGCAAATATTAGTTTCTCTTGGTCTCTAGTGAATGCTGTGAAATCTGTATACAGCACCCTGATCCATTTTACCTGTTCAAAAACAGAAATACTCCATGATCACTACTGGTACTTGCAAGTATATAATTAATATATTAAGGGCCTTGTTTCTTGTATTCTTGTATTCTTGTCCTTGATGCATTACCATGGTAGGTGCAGGTTCCAGGAATATTCTTGCTCTTGTTATAATGCCAAACTGACCTAGCCCTCCAAGTACACCGTGAAAGAGGTCACCATTCTGCTCCTCAGAGCAGTTTACCACCTCTCCTGTTCCTGCAGTCATTTCAAAGACCATCTTTTTCATCCATCCAAGAGAAATATCTTTTGTTTAAGAACTTATTTACAACTTGAGACTTCCTAACTTGCCCAAGGCTAAGTCAAAATGATGTATACTAGGGAATCATGTCAGTTTCAAGTGAATTATTGTTCACAAGACACAAAATAGTAGCTGTTGTTTTATGTGGAATATGTTTTAGACTCTTGACCTTGTTGTTATCTGCCAAATGCTTTTTTCACGTTTATTTTTTCACTTAGTTACCAACCTGTAACAATCTCCAGCTTCTGAACATTACTTATCTGGGGACCATGCCTAAATGCCTGGCCACTTACACCAGCGTTGGATAAAGTGCCACCAACTGTGAGATGTAAGTAGTCTGTCCATGATCTTGGTGTCAATCCATACCTTAGTGTCTCATGCAAGATGTTTATCCACAATTCCCCTCCTGAGACATCCACATAAGGAGATTCTCCTGTGTACACCTGCATTTCTGGGACACTGAGTGACTTCATGTTGATCACAACTCCTCCATGAGTCTGTGCCTGGCCCTGGAGTGAGTGGCCATGGCCTCTAGCTGCAACAGTGAGCTGAGAACTAGGCCCCAAGTTCCAGATATGCTTTATGGTGTCTGCAATGTCAGAAACTGACTTTGGATGAAGCACTGCCATAGGGTGAGACTGGTACCTATTGCCAAAGTCCCTGGCTACCTGTTTAAGGTCAGCTTCTTCAAAACTGAAGTGTCCCTTCAAGGGAAGTGCTTTGAGTGAAGAGGGTATGCTGGAAATACAGAAATTAAGCCTAATGGTTAAGCAACTGAGGAACAAAATCATGAGGCCCCTTATGAAGAGAATGTTGTATTCTCTGAGGAGGCTAAATGATGGATATCTCATTTTTCTGTACGAAGACATGTTGGTGGTTGAAGGGTGGACAACAAAGGGGGAACACAAACAAAAGGGGAAGTGATGAAGTGATGAAGTGAAGAAAGAGGAGAGGGTTGAGGCAGAATTTATAGAAGTTTGTAGGTGGCTGAGTCAATCTTTCAGTTATGAGAATCCGTATGAAGACTGGTTACTTGGGAGGATTCCTTTTGGTTCTCCCTTTTGGACTAGTTTGTTTAAAAGAGAAACCGAAGCCATCATACTTATGCCAACTTGAAGAGGAAAAGTGACAACAAAGAGAGATCTCACAAATCTTCCCACTTTTCCAAACAGTTCCTACCACAACCCCATCTTTCCATTAAGGACAGACATGTTTCAAATTTTATGATCATTAACCAATTTAAGTATGCTCTATTTTTTTTCCCATTTGGGAAAATGAAATAAAGAGAGAAAAAAAAAGGTCCTTTCTTTTGTTTTTCACACTGCAAGGCTCTTGGTAAGGCCATGCTCCTGTCTACCTCACTATGTTGGGGTGGTGGTGATCGTGGTGGTGGTGAATCCATTACTGTCGGAGTGTAAACATCGAGTATCACTGTTATTAAATTGAATGAGAAGGACTTGCAGGGTTGTATTAATACATTCAAGAGGGAGATATGACACTGGTGGGGCATTTGTTGGTCCATGTGACACGTGAAGTTTGATTCATTTTGTGCTACTGATCAACCATGTAGGGTCTAGGGACTCTTCTTTGGCCCTCCTTTGTAGGCCAAGCTATTGGAAGAACAACAAATGGAAACAATGAAAGACTGCTACTAACATTCTGATGCAATGCTGCACAACCACCACTGCAATATTGCTGCTGATGTTATTTAGAATCTTTAGTACAAAGCTATCTGACAAGTTTTTAGTGGTTCTCTTGTCTATACCTTCCTTTTGTTATATTTGGAGGCCACTGAATTACTCTACTACTTGTTGTACTCTTGTGCCTTTTTATCCTTTTCCATTGCAAGTTGTGTTTTTGGTCCAATCACAGATTTTACAGCTTCTTAGAGGGATACATAGATGAGCATCTCACCCCCAACCCCTACATAAATTTGTCACTTCATTGGATTGGAAAAACTTGCATTCTTAAGCTCTTGTTGTGGAATTATTTTTTGGTCACCAATGTGTGGTCCTGGAATTGGAAAGAAAGCCTCCTTGTTGTGTTGTATGAGGGAAATGTTCACTTGTGGGAATAGCCTCTAGGTAGCAGCATCTATGTTTCATTGAGGGGAAAACATAATGATGATAGTTCTTAGTGTTTGTCTCTTTTTGTTTTCTTCTCCTTAATTAGTTGGATTACTATTTCTGTCGAGTCAATTAGCATGAACTGCAATTAGGATATTCTATTTCCTGCTTATGGATTCCACTTGTTCACCTTCTATTGCTAAGATTTTTTTTTTCCTTTTACCTCTACATTTATTTTGCTCTATTCTTTTTCTTTATTTTTAATTGTAATTTTTCCCAGGATTTTACAATGTAATTTTGGTCCAAATTTTTTTTTTTGTTTACAGTATCTTAATTTTTAGTTATCCTTAATTTTTGTCATTTAAAATTTTAATGCATTTTTTATCTATTGGACAAAAAATATTGAAGCCCTTATTTTATAAAATAATAAGGATAGTAATGTTTAAGGCATCCAATGAAGTATTATCCAAATTTTGAAGTTCTAAGATACACCATTTCCGATTTAGATTAGACCATAATTGCTTTTATGTATTAAGGGTCTTTTTATCACCATAATTATTATTTAATATTATCCTTTCAAGTTTCATATACATTCTTTTCAACATTTATGATAAAAGACTTGGCTTTTAAATATGAAGACAAAATATTAGATCAAACACTATCAAAGTCCCTAACTAAAAAAGAGAAAAACATATTTGGTTTGATATAGGATAATCAAATGTAACTTACCGATCAAAGATAACTATACTACATTATTTTATTTAGAAAATCAATTGATGAAATGTATCAAATGTCATTTATTGAATACTAGTTTAGCCTTTGAAATTTATTTTGTAGAATTATTTGGATTATTTGCTAGTTTTACTTTTTATGTCTCTTGGTAGAAGGTTGTGTTTTCTTTCTAAACACGAGTTTTGTAAAAAAATAAAGCAATGTACATAAATATTGCTAGTCTAGGGCTTAACACATTTTGTTAATTTTATTTTGTGTCTCATTGTAGAGGGTTGTGTTTTCTTTTCTAAACAAGAGTTGTAAAAGAATAAAAACAATGAATATATATATAATAAACATTATTATATGTTTCTCAAAATAGACTCTATATCAATTCTTTATATATATATTATTTATAGTCGTTGATTAAATTATTAAAGTCCTTATATAGAAAATTTAAGTGTGTTGGATGTTGTTTAGTTCAACTTTGGTTTATGATTGATTATATACATATAAATTATTGAATGTTGTTGTGTACAAAAATATTTAACCATAGGAAATAAACACTTAGATCATCATATATTATGTTTTATATGTGATCTTTTAGGTATTTGTGTAAGTTTTATATCTCAACAACTTAATACAAATATATTAGACGATAATAACCATTTTAAGATAGTTGAAATAATTAATTGAATACTTAGTTATATTTATTATTATTATCATTATCAAAACTTAAACTTAGAGATAGTTTGTATCATATTATCTAATTTTTAACCATCTCGCCTATTTTTTTATAAAAAAATATTTAAATTTTTGAAGAATATTGAATAGCAAGTATTAGGTCATTCATCAAGATATCAAAACTTGTAAATCATGTATGGAACGGTATATATGAAGTATTATGTATCAAAGGCTTTTTTATATATGATAATGTAAGAACCACATATGAAATACAATATGTAAATCGAAACATATCATATATATATATATATAAATACATAAAGATGGGATAAAGTTTATATATGAGTGATAGAAAATAAATATCAGAGTAAATATAGTGAGTGACTTAGTAAATATAAGATAATGTATGTATATAATGCATATGAAAAAACATAAATACAAATAAAAATTTAAATAACATTCTTTCTTTTTTTTTAATTAGCAGAAAGGGCTAAAAAGGTTTTGACATCATTATTGCAGAAGGAACGAAAAATTGATTAGTTTAGTCGAAATGTAAAAGGCTAATCAAGGGTAGGTTCGGGTGGTGAAGGTTAAGATTAGAGTGTGACTATTTCCTGTGATTTAGTTATAGGATTTAGAAGTTTTTCCATAGACACTTGTGTTGAGACTCTATACGATTTGTCTAGATGGTTATTGAGACACTAGATAGTCTATCTGATGACTAGAAAATCATATGTGAAATTTATGTTTTGATGATAAAAAATTCTAACTAAGTGATTTATTTGTATTTTGAATGTTCTAACAATGTTTTGTATAGCTACATGACACAATATACTCTTTGAGCTTCTGTAACATTTATTCATGATAGATGGTTGATAAGGTTGGTTCATTACATAACAAAATTCATATTGAATGTCTTATTTGTGATTTAAATGATATGTTTTCTATGTGATTTAAATTATCTAACAGTAGTTAGTAAAAGTTGCAACATACAATAAACTCTCCAAGCATCCACAATTTGTTCATGTTAGACGGTTTAATGAACATGTTATTTTGTTTTTAGTATCATGTATTATCTAGTACAAAAAGATTTTCTGATTATGTTTTGATTTGCTTTTACTAACCCATATTGAAAATAATTGCAAATTAGTTTCATAAACAAATTCAAAGTAAAAAAGAAAAAAGAAAAAAGAAAAAAGAAAAAAAGAAATTGAAAGATTGTAAACCCAAGCTTTCTATTTTTAGCAACTATCACCAAAAAGATGACGATACGAAGATATTACAAAATCCAAACTTAACCAATTCAAGTATCAAAGGACAAATTCAAAAAAACTATATAAAAGGATTAAAGGTGAAGAACTAATGCAAGAGCAAACCAAACAATTTAAGTAGTTCAAGTGATTTTTCTGAAAATATAAGAGTCACGGTGAGCATCTAATCAAGTTGTTAGATCATGTAATCTTTTAGGTTGATTGATAAACCTTTGTAGTTCTCCATATTGTGAAGTTATACACTTGTGAGTTTTTTTTTTATACTCTCTTTGAGAGTGTTCTTTCTTTTTTGAGAGTTCTTAATCTTTGGGAGGTTAAAGTTTAACCTAAAAAGGTGTAAATACTTGTTGTAACCTAGAGATATGAGAATTGTAACTTAAAGACGTGAGAGTACTCATTGTAACCAAGTGTATTCGTTAGTAGAAGCTTTTAAGCAGTCGTTTAAGGGGATTAGATGTAGCCCAAGTAAATCAAGATAAATTCTTACATGTTGATCTCTCGTTACTATTGTTATTGTTCATGCTTGTTGTTTACTCCATTATTCTTGTTTACTTTTAGACAATTTGTTAGATGGTTCTATAAAAATATTTCTACTAGACTATCTATTAGACAATCTGTTAAACGATCTACTAAACAATATCTTTTTTATCTATTTTGAAAAGAGTCTAAAACTCTATTAACCTCCCCCTCCTCTAGAGCTAGTTGTACCTACAACTTGTAGTTGTGTAACAAAGGTAGAAGCTACCAAATCAATGCAGACATTTTGATGTTGTTCAAGCTCAAGAATTTGTGCTTGGGTTTTAGCTTGTTATTCTTGAAGGGAGTCTCTAATCATGGTTTTACAAAATCTAAAATGGTTTCCAATGATGGTTCACTTTTGACAAGAATGATAGGAATATGAATTGTACTTATAGATTTTGATGAGTTTAGCCCTTGCAATGACTCATTGAGTTGTAACACTTAGATAATGTTAGTCGCAACAATGTCTTCGACCTCTACTTTGACTTCCTCAATTACAAGCTTGTGTTCTTACTTCAACTTTTTCTTCTCTTCTTAAACCAACTCTGTAGTACTAAAGAAAGTTATTATCTTTACATCAAGCTCTAGCTAGATTTCTTCAAAAGTTCTTATACAAGTTATAAAATCATCTAACAATCATTTCTTGGGGGGATGTGGTAGAGCTTCTTTTAGACAACATTTTCTAAATCTTGAAGAAAGAAGGTAATGAGTGTCATCAGTTGTATAGGTTCAAGTTGGTTGAAGGATATAAAAAACTTTGGTGGTAATAAAAAAATTTTGGATATCAGAAGAACATGCCATTTTATGGGAATAAAAGTACATCTTTTGATTCCATATATGTAAAGCTTTATAAAGAATCCTTTTGAAGGCCTCTTTATCAAGAACTAACCTCCAATCATAGGGAACATAAGATATGGTTGTGCAAGCTAGTTGAGAAATGACAAGCTCAACATCTTCTTTCACTTTATCTTTTAGTTTATTGAAATCTATAAATACTAGAAAGGGGCATACTCGATTAGGAAAAATCTTGTAAATTGTTTTCTTAGTGATGCAACTTGTAAATTTTTTTCTTAGTGGTGCTCAAAGATAAAGAAGCCACAAGGCTTGATTATTTAGAAATTATTGTACAAAGATATTGATTATGTCTTCTTGCACACGTTGAGACAATTTGCTCTCATCTAGAATTACCACATCCTTTCTTAGTGAATAAAGTTTTGATTTAACAAATATGAACAAATTAGTTAGATGTTACTATATGTTATTGTTTTATATTTTGAATCTTCTAATGTATGTTCTATGAAACTATAACATTATGAGACCTTCTAATGGTCATCTTGTTTAAAGAAAGATAGTCTAACAATTTGATTAATCTTGTACTAAAAAGTTGTGATCCCAAACAGGTAACATCTAACACGTTATCTTCTACATATTAAGAAAATAATGGTTTCACAAACTTTTGCAAAGCATACACATATGAAAATATGTTATTATGAATGAATGTGAATATGACTGTTTTTTAATAGTGTTCTTTCATATATTCGTTATACATGTAGTATGCAAAAGGAAGTGCAACCTTCCTCTCCTAACTATGAATGCCTATTTACTCAACGTTTCTTTCCCAACTGTGAATGTCTATCTAACATCAAATCAAGCTAAATTATACTGAAGGATTTATGATAATATTATCAAGCTTAAAGAGATATTGTAGCTAAAGATTACAAGAAATAATGATCATATTCTTGAAGACTATATATTAACCAAAGATTCAAAGTATTCAATATTGAAAAACCTATTGAGAAAGTACAAGAGAAATACAAGCTTGAGTGTGAATTTTTTTAGTAGAAAGTATGAAACCTTCATATTCTTCATACTTAGCTTGTGAGAATTCTTTATATATTCTCTTTTGAAAGTTATTTTTATTGTGGAAAAAGAATTTCAAGCTTTATATTGTTTGAAGAAGTCATTAAGTCAATAATACATTAATCAAATTACCATGTTAATTAAAATAGACATCTAACAATATCCATAAACATTCTGATAATATGATTAAATATTTTACTTTCAAGAACCATTAGAAAAATAATAATACAATATTTTTTTCCATCCATTATAACTTTAAATTAACCCTAAAGAATGATACAATTGTCAAATTCAAAGTTAACTTATTACTAATAACTTAAAGAAAATCATTTTTACATATATTTGTTCAGCATGAAGTATACCTATAATACAATTATAACTAGGATGACAACAAGTAGGGATGGGTATGTAGTACATACCTCCTACCTATCTTGTCTAAATAAATTTGCCTCGTTACCCACTTTCTTACATAACAAGTATTTGTGAAAAAAAAAAAAACTTATAAATATTTTTATACCAACAATATCAATGGAAATTTTTAATTTTTAAATAAAATCATTTGAGAATAATTCTTTAAATCACAAATTTAGATAAAATAAATAATTTTAAAGTATAATGCAAACTAAAGCACAAAATAAAATATTAATATAAATTTGATCTTTTTAAAAAATAAATTTAAACACGTCAAACTACAAAATATAAGTTTAAAAAAATATTTTTTTTCCAAAACAATCTCAATTTTACAAATCTAAATAAAAATGTAAATATATAAAATTAAATTCTAAATTAAACGATCGAAATAGTGTAATTATTTAATTAATAAGTACGTAATTAAAATACTGTTACTTATTACCCACCAGTACTTACTAAAATATTCATTCATTTTGTATTTTTATTATAATTTTTTTTACAAATTTTACTGTAATATCTGCGGATACGAATTGTCTTTTTTCATCCCTATCTCATACAATTTTCATTCTTCAAATATTTTTATTCTATACTCAGTCTCAAGTTTTAGTAGTTTAGTTATTTTGATCCGTTGTTAAGTTGTCAATTTTTAACAAAGAAATATTGACGCGACACCATATTATTGTTTATGGTATTTAATATTAAATATTGTATTTCTTTTATTGAATATGTTGCGTTTGTGGGGTTATTTTTTTATTGTTTGCAATCTATTTTGTGGTGTGATTATTATATTTTCTAAGCAATTACGAATATATGGTTCATGATTCACGTAATTGTATTTTTCATTATATTTTAATTTTTTCTCAATTTGTTTTATTTATCTTTGTAAAAATTAATGATAATTTACCACAACAATATGATGTGTCACCTTATCTTTTCTAAAAGTTTTTTTTCTTTTGTTTGATTTTTCTTGTTTCCTTTTTCATTTTGTATTTATTTATAAAAAATTAATATTTGAATTTTTATAATTACGAAAATAAAGTAAAACTGTAAATAAAAAAATAAAAAAAATAAAAAATAGAATTTTTTTTTATAATTTTAGATTCTTAAAGTATTATGATTGGGCGATATTTTTTTAATATAAAATTCATACTAATATTATGAATCTTGATATTTTAGTTGATTCACACGTCAAAATTCATCAATTATCTGTTATCACATAAAATATATTTAAAAAAATTACAAAAAATGAGAACAACAAGATAAATTTATGTGAAATAAAAAATATCCTCCTAAGACCTTAATATAGAAAGATTAAATCAATTATAAAATCTTAACTAATACAATGAGGTTACCTAAGATACCAAGTAAATTTTGAATTATTATCTATACAAGTTAGTTAATTTGTCAACATAATGATTTCTTTCCCTAAAGATATAACAAATCTTGAATTCCATACCTTCATACATTTTTAAATACTTTCTCCCTCTTCCTTTAATAGACCAAGGTACCAAAATAACATAGGAGAAAAGTTTGACAAATAAAAAAATGTCATTCCCCAGCCAACAACCTTAACAAGCTCAATAGCAAAAACTACACTCAACTTCATCATATAGTGAGTTATGAATCCTAAAATAAGAAGAAAAAAAAAAAAACTCAATGTACTTCCATCTACTACCTTTAAATATCCCAATACAAGCGGCAAAACGAAGAAAGTATTTGGCAATCCATCAATATTAATTTTGATCCCACTAACATTTAAAGAATTTCTAGATCACTTACACTATAATAGACCTTAGAAAGCTTAGTGTTGATAAAAAAAAAAAAAAAAATAAAAAAAAAATATAAAGAAGGGCGAGAGCAATTACACTATAATAGAAATTAGAAAGATAAGTGTTGATAAAAAAAAAAAAAAAAAGAAAAATCATATAAGGGAGGGAGGAAAGAAAACTAATGACCCTAAGCCAATAAAAATGA